>CAEZWW010000001.1_pt1 | contig 25037 bp, 23 predicted proteins | sample 7265091 | NCBI WGS metagenome assembly CAEZWW01 (sample SAMEA6813892, study PRJEB35770) | uncultured Actinomycetes bacterium | biome: Freshwater; feature: Freshwater reservoir; material: water | place: Czech Republic | collected 2015-11-04 | depth 0.5m m
ATACGACCGAGCCGCTTTGGCCAATAGTGGTGAATACAAAAATACCTAGTGCGATAAACCCGAAGTGAGACATTGAAGAGTAGGCGAACAATCGCTTCATGTCATTTTGATTTAGAGCCACATAGGCGCCGTAGAAAATGCCGACAAGTGCCATTCCGATGACAACGGGTGCATAGAACTCGCTCGCCGCCGGAAAGATCGGCAGGCAATACCGGATCATGCCGAAGGTTCCGATTTTGTCGAGCACCCCGATAAGTAATACCGCGGTTCCGGGCTTTGAAGCACTCGCCGCATCGGGCAACCAGGTATGGAAAGGCCAGAGCGGGGCCTTTATCGCGAAAGCGAAGAAGAACCCGAGGAACAGTAATTTCTCGGCCGTCGGGTCCATTTCCAAGCCGACTAGCGAAAGGTAATCGAAAGTACCTTGACCGGTAACCTGGGCTGAAACCACATACAGCCCGATCATTGAGGTCAACATGAAAAGCCCACCGAGCAACCCGTAAAGCAAGAACTTGACAGCTGCATAGGACCGCTGCGGACCGCCGTAACGGCCGATCATGAAGTAGACGGGGATCAGAATTACTTCGAATAAAACGAAGAACATGAAGACGTCGGTGGCGGCGAACACCCCGATCATCAAAGTTTCCATCGCCAAAATCAATGCGAAGTAGCCCTTAACCGAACCGCCGCTGGTGTCATCAACATCCCGCCACCCGGCAATAACCACGATCGGCACCAAAGTCGCGGCTAGTGCGATCAGGACTAACCCGATGCCGTCAACACCAACCGAGTAGGAAATACCAAAGGCGGGTATCCATGGGTAGGACTCTACGAACTGAAATGGCTCGCTGGACGCACCATTGAACTGCAGCGCCATGACGACGGTCAATGCCAAGGTGACCAATGAAATTGCCAGTGCCAACTGCTTCGCAAGAGTCGGTCTTGACTTAGGAAGCAAAACGACGAGGACACTGCCGATCAGGGGTACGACCGCGAGGATCGTCAACCAGGGGGTCATGAAAGCCTCACCAAGACGAGAGCGGCGACAATTAAGACTGCGCCACCCAACATTGAAAGTGCATAGGAGCGAGCAAAACCTGATTGGGTGCGACGCATTCGGCCCGAAGCACCACCAACGAAAGCGGCACTCCCGTTAACGAAACCGTCAATCCAGGACGAGTCGAACCACGTCAGCCAACGGGCAAGTGTGAAGGACGGGCGCACCACGACGACCTCGTTCACCAAATCACCATAGAGATCACGTCGGGCCGCGCGGGTTAACCAATTACCCGAAGGAGCATCGACCGGCACCGGCTTAGCCCCGTACTGGCGCCAACCAATGAAAGCACCGATCAAGACCACCACCAAAGTGATAGCCATCAACGCAGTGGACGACAACTGGGTGGGATTACTTGCAAATCCAACAACTGGCTCCAGCCAGGTTTCGATATTGCCCCAGAACAGCAATGCCATTCCCAGGAAGGTGGAGCCGATCGCCAAGATGACAAGGGGGATGGTCATGACAGCGGGTGACTCATGGGGATGCACGCCCTCCTCCCACCGCGCCTTGCCGAAGAAAGTCATAGCGATCATGCGAGTCATATAGAACCCAGTTATGCCGGCTCCCAAAATCGCTGCAGCGCCAATGACCCAACTGCGTTCGAAGGCAGCATGAATGATTTCGTCTTTAGACCAGAATCCAGAGAACGGCGGAATACCCATAATCGCTAGATATCCGGCCATGAATGTCACGAAGGTGATGATCATTAAACCGCGCAACGCCCCATAGCGGCGCATGTTCACGTTGTCTTTCATGCCATGCATAACCGAGCCGGCACCGAGGAATAAGCCGGCTTTGAAAACGCCGTGGGTCAATAGGTGGAAGATTGCGAAGACATAACCGATTGGACCGAGCCCGGCCGCGAAGATCATGTAGCCAATTTGACTCATCGTCGACCCAGCAAGTGACTTCTTTATATCGTCCTTGGCCGAACCGATGATGGCCCCCATGAAGATCGTGATCAGCCCGATGAGAACTACCGCGCCGGCGGCCCAGACTGCTCGATCGAATACCGCATTGCTCCGAACGATGAGATACACCCCAGCCGTGACCATCGTCGCTGCGTGAATTAGCGCAGATACCGGTGTCGGGCCTTCCATCGCATCTAGGAGCCATGCTTGCAGCGGGAACTGCGCTGATTTACCGCATGCCGCCAAGAGCAGGAGCAGGCCGATTGCCGTGAGGGTGCCTTCACTGGCTTCGGCGGCTTGGCCAAACACGTCACTAAAAGAAACCGAGCCAAAAGTCACGAACATCACCATGATCGCGAGGCTCAGACCTACGTCACCAACGCGGTTGATGATGAACGCTTTCTTCGCGGCAGCCGCAGCCGTGGGCTTGATCTGCCAGAACCCGATCAAAAGGTAGCTAGCCAATCCCACTCCCTCCCAGCCGACATAGAGCAGGAGGTAGTTGTTAGCCAGAACCAGCAACAGCATTGCCGCAACGAATAAGTTCAGGTAGCCGAAGAACTTCCGCTTATCGGCATCATGTGACATGTAGCCGATGGAATAGATATGAATCAGCGAACCCACGATGGTTATTAGTAGGACGAACACCATCGAAAGTTGGTCGAGTTGGAAGGCCATATCGGCTTGGAAACCACCGGCGAAAACCCAAGTGAATAAGGTCTGTCCGACCGAGCGCTCCTCTGCTGAATGCCCCATCATGGCGACTAGCATCAAAACAGCGAGCACCGCTGATCCGACCACGGTTAGCACTCCGAGGTACGGGCCCCACGAGTTGGTACGACGGCCTCCGAGCAGTAGCACGGCCGCCCCAAAAAGTGGCAAGGCAATAAGCAGCCAGATCAGGGAGAACACGCCCGCTGCGGGCATGAGCTCTATCAAGGTCGGATCCTTTTCGTCGGTTGCTACTGGATACGGCTAGTACTTGAGCAAATTCGGTTCATCAATGGAGGCCGAGCGTCTACTTCTGAAAATCGTCACGATGATTGCTAGACCAACGACAACTTCAGCGGCTGCCACCACCATGACGAAGAAAGCGGCAACCTGCCCATCTAGATTGCCGTTCATGCGGGCAAATGCAACAAAAGCTAAGTTCGCGGCATTTAGCATCAGTTCAACACTCATGAAGACGATGATCGCGTTGCGGCGGACCAACACCCCGATCGCGCCGAGGCTAAAGAGGATCGCCGACAAGATTATGTAGTTGGCCGGATTCATTTCGACCCCCCGTCCAAGCTTTCGATCTGTTCGACATCGTGGTGGTCTACGGGTCGCACATCACCTCGGGCAACAAGTGGCCCAGGAATACTCTGCGCACTTGGTGAACCATCGGGTAGTAATGCCGGCGTATCTACCGCATTGTGGCGCGCATACGTGCCAGAACTTGGAAGGTTACCGGGGTGACCGGTGCCAGTGAATCGAGCCTTGGATAGTTCTTCTTGGCTGGCGCGCGGTAGCCACCGTTCACGATGGGCCAGCACCATCGCGCCTAGGGCAGCGGTAATAAGCAACGCTGAAGTAACTTCAAAAGCAACAAGATAGTCAGTGAAAAGTAGGCGTGCGATGCCTTGAACATTGCCCCCATCAACACCATTTGCCTCATCTAGTCCCACCGGCACTACATCGGTCAAGCCTGCACCGATGCCGGCCACGAGCAGGATCGCCAGGCCCACGGCCAGCACAATGGCAACCAAGCGCTGACCCTTTAGGGTTTCGATTAGCGAGTCGGACGAATCCACTCCCACCACCATTAAGACGAATAGGAAGAGCATCATCACAGCACCGGTGTACACAACCACCTGGACCATGCCAAGGAACGGTGCCGAGTTCGCAACGTATAACACCGCGAGATTGATCATTGTCAGTGCCACCCAGAGTGCGCTGTGCACTGCTTTTCGCGAAAGGATCAACCCAAGCGCCCCAAGCACCGCTAACCCGCCGCTGAACCAAAAGACGATTTCTTCGCCCAGATTGACTTCGGTCATGGCGCCACTGCCGCCGCGTCAGATCCGCTGGCCTGCTCGGGGACCGAACCGGTGATCTTGTTTGCGTAGTAGTCAGTGTCGGTGGTGCCAGGAACCATCGGATGCGGCGGTGCGAGCATCCCAGGTAGCAGCGGCGTCAGTAGATCCTGCTTCTCGTAAATCAGGTCAGCCCGATTGTTATCAGCCAACTCAAACTCGTTTGTCATAGTAAGAGCACGTGTCGGGCAAGCTTCGATGCAAAGCCCACAAAAAATGCAGCGCAGGTAGTTGATTTGGTATACGCGACCGTAGCGCTCCCCCGGGGAGTGGCGGTCACCTTCTTGGTTATCTGCCCCTTGCACGAAAATTGCATCCGCTGGGCAGGCCCAAGCACATAGTTCGCAACCGATGCACTTTTCTAAGCCATCAGCCCAGCGGTTCAGTTGATGCCTACCGTGGTAGCGCGGCTTCGGCGGGAACTTCGCGGCCTGCTCTGGATACTGCTCGGTTACTACCTTTTTAAACATAGTGGCAAACGTGACCCCAAAGCCACGTACCACCTGTGGAAGTTCAGCCATCGATGGCCTCCTGTTGAACTACTGGGATAGTCGATCGACGCGTCGTAAGAACGGCCTGCTGCCCGGGCATCGGCGGAACTGGGAAGCCACCAGCCATGGGCTCAAACGGCCGGCTCTCGATCTCATCGCGAATAAACTTGCGGGCCGCTTCGCGACGATCTAGTGCGCCTTGCGCAAACCATGACCCGACCAAGAGCACCGCGATCACGATTGCGCCGGCAATTAGTAGTTGGCGATTGCTTAACTCGATGTCATTGCGCAATACCCGGGCAGCAGCCACGATCATGATCCAGACGATGGAAGCTGGGATCAAAACTTTCCAGCCGAATTTCATGAATTGGTCGTAGCGAAGGCGCGGGAGAGTAGCGCGAAGCCAGATGAACACGAAAATGAATATCTGCACCTTGATCAACCACCAAAGCAGCGGCCACCAACCGGTGTTGGCCGACTCCCAAAGCGAAATCGGCCACGGAGCCAACCAACCACCGAGGAACAAAGTTGTTGCGAGTGCGGAAACCGTGACCATGTTGATGTACTCGGCCAGGAAAAACATCGCAAACTTCAGTGACGAATACTCGGTGTGGAAGCCACCTACCAACTCACCTTCGGCCTCTGGGAGGTCAAACGGCGCCCGGTTGGTCTCACCAACCATCGATGTTACGTAAATCAAGAAAGATGGCAGCAAAATCACCGCAAACCAAATCGGCTCTTGGGCGGTGATGATTTCAGATGTTGACATTGACCCCGCGTACAAGAAAACAGCCACGAATGACATTCCCATGGCAATTTCATAGGAAATCATCTGGGCACTTGAGCGCAATCCACCAAGGAGGGGATAAGTGGAGCCAGAAGACCAACCGGCCAGCACAATCCCGTAGATGCCGATGGAAGCAATAGCAAGTACATAAAGTACTGAAACCGGGAAATCCGTTAGTTGAAGTGGTGTCTCGACCCCGAAAATTGACACCGTTGGGCCAAATGGGATTACCGCGAATGCCAAGAATGCAGCCGTCGCCGAAATCACTGGGGCAATCCAATAGACACCCACATGGGCCGCCTTTGGAATGATTTCTTCTTTCAACGCAAGTTTGAAACCATCCATCAAAGACTGCAGCAGGCCAAATGGGCCAACGCGGTTTGGCCCGATGCGGTTCTGCATGCGCGATACCACTCGCCGCTCCCACCAAATGGTGAACAGAGTAAGTAATACGAGCATGACGAAGATTGCGAGCGCCTTTAGCAGAACCAACCACCAAGGATCAATACCAAAGACCCCGAATTGTGATCCGGTCATACCGCACCTCCGAGGGTCACGGACTGGCCAGCTCTTACACCGAGGTCACGATAGAGAGCACAGCCTGGGGAATTCAGGGGCAAACACACAACACCCTCGAGAACGTCACCGATCAGCAACGGCAAAGTGACAGAGCCGAGCGGACCGGTGACCGTGACATTTGCAGGTGCACCTAGAGCAGCGACGGTCACCGCCGAGCAGGTAGCGGCAACCACATGCGCAGTAGCGGCAAGGTAGGGCTCCCCCTCCTGCATAACTCCGTTATCAATAAGTGCTCGCCAGGTGCTCACCACGTAAGCAGCGTCAACAACTTGGCCGGCCGTGGTGTTCGGCGCGTCAGCGCGCGCACCTGTCCAGGCACCAAGGGAACCTAACTCCTGTCGGATGCCGGCAACGTCGCTGGCGCCAATTGGCGCATTCATGGCACGTGCCAACATCCCCAGAACGATCGCATCAGACATCACCAAAGCATCTTTGAAAGTTTGAGCGAAGGGACGAGGGCGGCCTTCCCAGTTCATGAAAGTTCCGGATTTTTCAGTTACTACCGCAACCGGGAATACCACGTCGGCAAGTTCGGTAATGGCAGAGTGGTGGTTCTCGAGAGCTACCACGAAAGCGGCGGCTTCGATGGCAGCCCGGCCAAGTGCTTGGTCCGGCAGGTCAGCAAGTTCAACTCCGCCAGTGATTAGCGCTTCGATGTCACCACCGGTAACCGCACGTAACAAGGACTCACCGGCTAACCCGGTAGCTACCGGGAGTGACTCCACGCCCCAGCACCCAGCAACTGCATCACGTGCCTGCTCATCTGACAGTGGCCGCCCACCCGGCAGTAGTCCTGCGAGAGCGCCAGCGTCCAGTGCTCCACGCTCCCCGGCCCTACGAGGCACCCAAGCGATGGCAGCGCCGGTGGATCGGGCAAGTTCAAGTACCGCGGTTGCGCCGCCTTCAATGCCCGCGATGCGCTCGCCAACCATGATGACCGCTCCGGGCGCGCTCAGTTCAGCGCGAACATTGGCAGGCAGGTCGGTTAGCGCCGAAGCTTCAGCGCCGGGCTTGGCCGGAATCAAAGTTCCGGCCAATTTACTTAGTCCCCGGGTAACAGCTGCACCGACCGAGTAGACGCGAGTGCCACCACCGCGTGCAGCTTTACGCAACCGCAAGAACACAATCGGCGACTCGTCTTCTGGCTCAAAAGCTATGAGAAGAACCGCTGGGGCGTTTTCGAGTGATTCGTAGGTTGTGCGCACCGCGGTACCGGCTACCGAGGAGCGTAAGAACTGTGCTTCTTCATCCGAAGAATCGCGGACACGGAAATCAATATTGTCCGACTGCAGAACTGCGCGGGCGAACCGCGCGTACGCGTAGGCATCTTCAATTGTCGAACGCCCGCCGACGAGTACCCCATGGCTTGTTGCTGCCGCTAAGCCACGTGCGGCGGCATCCATGGCCTCCGGCCAAGAAGCTGGACGCAACTGACCGTTTTCGCGGACGAGTGGAGTGGTGACCCGACCCTGCTCTTGATAAGTGAAAGCGAATCGACCTTTGTCGCAGTTCCACTCTTCATTAACTGCTGGTTCATCCCAAGCCAACCGGCGGGTGACCGTGCCGCGGCGATGGTCGGTGCGCAGCGAACATCCGGATGCGCAGTGTTCACACGTTGTCGGGACGGAGACCAGATCAAATGGTCGCGACCGGAATCGGTAGGCCGCGCTGGTCAAAGCACCGACCGGGCAAATCTGAACGGTGTTACCCGAGAAGTAGGAGTCAAATGGCTGATCCGCGGCGGTGCCGACTTGCTGATTAGCTCCACGTTCGAGCAGCTCAAGCATAGGATCACCAGCGATTTGTTCCGCGAACCTGGTACACCGGGCGCACGAAACACAACGCTCCCGATCAAGCAGGATCTGTGCGCTGACATTTATGGGCTTGGGGAAAGTGCGCTTCTCTTCTTCAAACCGAGAATCCGGGCGACCGGCGCTCATCGCTTGGTTCTGTAGTGGGCACTCGCCACCTTTATCGCAAACCGGGCAATCGAGGGGGTGATTCAATAGCAGAAACTCCATCACGCCTTCTTGCGCATCTCGCGCAATCGGTGAGGTTAGTTGCGTTCGCACTTGCATCCCATCAGAAACAACTTGCGCGCACGCTGGCTGCGGTTTCGGAACGCCCTCGATGTCAACCAAACACATCCGGCATGCCGCTACCGGCTCAAGCAGCGGGTGATCACAAAAACGTGGAATCTCAATGCCAAGCAACTCAGCGGCGCGGATGACGAGGGTACCTTTAGGGATTTCAATGGCGACACCATCAACGACAACGGTCACCAACTCCACCTGCGGGGTGAGATCTGATCCGGCATTGCTAGTTATGGTCATCTGGTTGCCGTTTCCGCAAAGACGTAGGACGCTACTGGATTAAATTGTTCATCAGCAGAGGTCGTGGTGGCTGCCTCAAACTCGGATCGGAAGAACTTAAGAGCTGCCGGGTATGGGGTGGCCGCTGCATCACCCAGTGCGCAGAAGGACCGACCGGCAATCTGCGAACAAAGGTTCACCAAGGTGTCGACTTCAGCGGGTGAGCCATGGCCGTGCTCGAACTTCTCGAGCACCCCGGTAATCCAGTACGTACCTTCACGGCACGGAGTGCATTTACCGCAGGACTCATGCTTATAAAACTCAAGCCACCTAGTTACTGCCTTTACGACACTGACCGTATTGTCGAAAAGCATCGGCGTACCGGTGCCAAGCATGGTGCCAGCCGCAGCCATATCTTCATACGTCAGAGGAAGGTCAAGGTGCTCAGCAGTCAACATTGGTACCGAAGAGCCCCCGGGGAGCCAGAACTTAACTTCTCCTCCGCCTCTGATGCCACCGGCGTAGTCCAGAAGTTCGCGCATCGTGATACCGAGTGGAGCCTCGTAAATACCGGGGCGCACTACGTGGCCTGAAACCGCGAATACTTTGAAGCCAGGGGATTTCTCAGTTCCGAATTGCCGGAACCACGCCACGCCTCTATCGACGATATATGGGATGTTTGCGATGGTTTCGACGTTGTTGATGACCGTGGGTGAGGCATAAAGACCCGCGACAGCAGGGAACGGCGGCTTGAGGCGGGGTTGCCCGCGGTAACCCTCAAGGGAATCAAGGAGTGCGGTTTCTTCGCCGCAGATGTATGCGCCGGCGCCCGAGTGAACGACGATATCAAGGGAAAATCCACTGCCCATAATGTTTTCGCCGATAAGCCCGGCCGCGCGCGCCTGCTCCACCGCGTAAGCAACCTTGCGAATAGCGTGCGGCACCTCACCGCGAATGTAGATGAATGCGTGGCTAGCCCGAATGGCATATGAAGCAATGATTACGCCCTCAACGAGCGCATGTGGGTTCGCCAACATGATCGGTATGTCTTTGCAGGCACCCGGCTCAGATTCATCTGCATTAACTACGAGGTAGTGCGGCTTGCCATCATTTTGCGGAACAAACCCCCACTTCATGCCGGTGGGGAACCCGGCTCCACCACGGCCGCGCAGCCCCGAATCCTTTATTTGTCCGATGATCGCGTCTGGATCCATTTTTAGGGCTGCCGCGAGCGCCTGATATCCACCAACCCGGCGATAGCCTTCGAGCGTGTAAAGATCTGGCTTATCCCAGTGTTCGGTGATGATTGGCGTTAGCCCAGAAGTAATCATGAGGCACCCCCGGCCGGTACCGAGGCCGCGCTCATTCCGCGCTCCTGCGCAACGCGAAGGCCCGCCAACATTTTCGCATCGACTGCCTCGCCTTCGTTGACCAAACCGTCGAGTGGGTACGCAAGGGTGTGTTCGGTCGCTTCGAAATCTCTAATGACCGGGCCACGAGTCGATTGGACCTGCTCACCGCGCGCAAGTCGATCGACTACATCTACGGCGCTGGCCGGAGTTACATCGTCCATGAACTCCCAATCGACGGTCATCACGGGTGCATGTGTGCAGGCGGCTTGACATTCAATACGTTCAAGCCAAAATTCACCATCGGCACTTCGCTCGTTATTTCCGATGCCCAGTCTTTTACTTAGCGCTGCATACACAGCATCGCCTCCGAGTAGCCCACACAGGGTGTTCGTGCAGACGCCGACGTGATGCTTGCCAACCGGTTTACGCTTGTACATCGTGTAAAAAGACGCTACCGCGGTGACTTCAGCAGAGGTAATACCCAGGACTTCGGCACACGCATTTATACCGTCTGCAGTGACTTCGTTATCAACACTTTGCACTAGATGAAGCATGGGAAGTAGTGCAGAACGAGATTTCGGGTAGCGCGCAGCTAGGTCACGCATCTGGTCGCGAGTTGCCTCACTGATAGTCATAAGTCTGCGTCGCTCTCGTTTTCGTTGGCTGTTACCGGTCGACCCCGCCCATGACAGGATCGATGCTGGCGACCGCGGCAATTAAATCTGCCACCTGACCGCCTTCGCTCATCGCTGCCACAGACTGCAGGTTCGTAAATGAAGGATCACGGAAGTGCGCGCGATAAGGCCGGGTACCACCAGCGCTAACCAAGTGGCAACCGAGCTCACCTCGAGGTGACTCAATTGCGGTGTAGACCTGACCTACCGGAACTTTGAAACCCTCGGTAACTAACTTGAAATGGTGAATAAGGGCTTCCATGGACTCTGCCATGATCTCGCGGATGTGGTCGGTCGAATTGCCTTGACCGTCGGCACCGATTGCCAATTGCGCCGGCCAAGCGATTCTCTTGTCAGCGATCATTACCGGGCCCGGCTGCCCGAGCCGATCAAGGGCTTGTTCAATAATTCTGATGGACTGCTGCATCTCGCCCACGCGGATAAGGAAGCGCCCGTAGGCATCACATGTAGTTTCAGTGACAACATCGAATTCGAAGGTTTCGTACCCGCAGTACGGCTGCGTTTTGCGCAGGTCATGTGGCAGCCCCGTAGCGCGCAAGATTGGCCCAGAAACACCAAGTGCCATGCACCCTGTTAGGTCGAGGTACCCAATACCCGAGGTGCGGCCCATCCAGATCGAATTGTCAATGAGTAGATCGGTGGTGTCTTTCAACCGTTTACGCAATAACGGGAGCATCTCACGGATTTTCTCGACACCATCCGCCGGTAAATCTTGCGCTACCCCGCCGGGGCGAATGTAGGCACTGTTCATGCGTAAGCCGGTGACCATTTCAAAGACATCGAGGATCAACTCACGCTCACGGAAGCCAAAGATCATCGCGGTTAGTGCACCCAGCTCCATGCCGCCGGTTGCCAATGCAACTAGGTGCGAGGAAATGCGGTTCAACTCCATCATCATTACTCGAATGACGCTGGCTCGCTCCGGAATTTGATCGGTGACACCAAGCAGTTTCTCGACCGCAAGGCAATAAACCGTCTCATTGAAGAAAGGGGCTAAATAATCCATCCGCGTGACGAAAGTGACGCCCTGAACCCAAGATCGGTATTCCATATTTTTCTCAATACCCGTATGCAAGTAGCCGATCCCGCATCTGGCTTGGGTTACCGTCTCTCCGTCTAGCTCAACGATGAGACGAAGCACCCCGTGGGTTGATGGGTGCTGTGGGCCCATGTTGACGACGATGCGCTCCTTTTCGCCATCTGGTGCCGCAGTGATTGTGTCCCAATCGCCGCCGGAAACGTTGTAAATAGTTTCATCGCCGGATTCATATGAACTGGCATATGGATCGCTCAGGTGATCGGTAGACATCAGTTGTAGGCCCTCCGCTGATCGGGTGGCGGGATTGTCGCGCCCTTGTATTCGACTGGGATGCCGCCGAGTGGGTAGTCCTTGCGCTGCGGATGCCCCGGCCAGTCATCGGGCATTTCGATGCGAGTCAAGTGCGGATGGCCATCAAAAATGATCCCGAAGAAATCCCAGGTCTCACGTTCGTGCCAATCATTTGTCGGGTAGAGCGCAACAAGTGATGGGATATGAGGATCAGCATCCGGTGCCGCAACCTCAATCCGAATTCGGCGGTTATGGGTTATCGAAAGGAGGTGATAAACGGCGTGGAGTTCACGACCGATGTCATTCGGATAGTGCACCCCGTTGACGCCACTGCAGAACTCAAAGCGCAGTCCGGGTTCATCACGCAGCGTCGATGCAAAAGCGAATAGCTGATCACGTCGGACGAAAAAAGTGATTTCACCTCGATCAACAACCACTTTTTCGACCGCGCTCGACATCGGGATACCTCGGGCGGTCAACGAAAGTTCAAGCTCTTCGGATATTTCATCAAACCAACCGCCATAGGGAGGCAAACTGGCCGCCGGCAGCACCCGTGGGTCAATTAAGCCACCGAAACCACTGGTGTCGCCCGACCCGTTAATACCGAAAGCGCCATGCTGAACGTCAATGATGTCAATACTCGAGACGCCTTCGGGTACCACCGGTAGTTGGTCGCTGGTCATCTCAGCAGCCCTTTCATCTCCAATGTCGAAGGTGCCGCAAGCGCTGCTGATTCCAGGGCCATAATTTCGGCCTTGCGATTCGCTCCCATTTTGGTGTCCTGAATTTGATCATGTAATTTCAAGATCGCGTCGATGAGCATCTCGGGGCGCGGAGGGCAACCGGGCAGGTAAATATCAACCGGCACCACGTGATCAACACCTTGAACTATTGCGTAGTTGTTAAACATTCCTCCGCTTGATGCGCAAACACCCATTGCGAGAACCCATTTCGGGCCTGGCATTTGGTCATAAACCTGACGGAGTACCGGGGCCATCTTCTGACTCACCCGCCCAGCGACGATCATCAGGTCAGCTTGACGCGGTGATGCTCGAAAAACTTCCATGCCAAACCGCGCTAAGTCATAGCGCGCACCCCCGACAGCCATCATCTCAATGGCACAGCAGGCCAAGCCGAAAGTCGCTGGCCACAGTGAGCCTTTGCGGGCGTAGCCGGCCACTTTCTCAACCGTGGTAAGCAATACTCCCGATGGCAGTGCCTCTTCAAGTCCCATTGGATTCCTGTCAGTCCCACTCGAGTCCGCGTCGACGCCAAACATAGGCGTAGACCACCAGCACAGTAACGATAAATACGAGCATTTCGATTAAGCCAAAGACCGCCAGTCGGTCAAAAGCGACCGCCCACGGGTATAGGAAGACAATTTCAATGTCGAAGACTATGAACAACATGGCGGTTAAGTAGTACTTCACGGGGAAGCGGCCACCACCCACCGGTTGCGGTGTGGGCTCGATGCCACATTCATAGGCGTCGTATTTTGCTCGGTTATAGCGTTTTGGCCCGGTGAAGGTGGCTATGGCAACCGAAAAGACTGCGAAACCGAAAGCAAGGATGCCCAGAATCAGTATCGGTGTGTAGACGTTCACCGCTGTTCCACTACTCCTTGTATCCGCCGATTAATTTCGCCCTGGTGGTCGAAACTGGCACTCAACATTGCGCGCTTGTGAATGACTTCACGACCTCCGCAATCATAGTGCGCAGCCTGCTGTTCATGCAGTGGTATCCACCTCTGGGTTCACGCTGCGGTGCAGAGCGACAATTCCACCCGACAAATTACGCCATTGCACCCGCGCCCAGCCCGCCACTTGCAATTGCGCGGCCAACTGCTGCTGATCGGGCCAGGCCCGGATTGACTCGGCCAGATACACGTATGCCTCTGGGTTGCTGGCCACCCTTTGCGCCACCGCGGGGAGGGCTTTCATTAGATACTCGGTATAAACATTGCGAAAAGGGGCCCAGGTAGGCTGCGAGAACTCACATATCACCAACCGGCCACCCGGGCGCACCACCCGACGCAACTCCGCCAGCCCAGTGGTCAAGTCAGCCAAATTTCGGAGCCCAAAGGAGATAGTGGCCGCATCAAATACCCCGTCGCGATAGGGCAAGGCCAAGCCATCCCCGGCGACGAATGGCAACTGCGGTAGCCGCTGGCGGCCCACCTTTAACATCCCACGGGAAAAATCAGTAGGGAAAACCTCAGCTCCGGCCTCGGCAAACGGCAAACTTGAGGTACCCGTACCGGCAGCCAGATCCAATATCTGCTCACCCGGGAGGGGAGCGACCGCGGCCACCACGGCCTTGCGCCACCGCCGAGTCTGACCCATGGCTAAAACGTCATTGGTTAGGTCATAACGCTTCGCGACCCCATCGAACATGGCGGCCACATCGGTTGGGGCTTTGGTCAAATCCGCTCGCGTCACTCTGACATCCTTTCAGATACTCGATCTGCTTCAAGTGCCGTAGGCATCTAGAGTGCTCCTGTGTCCAGCGAATCAATGTCACGCCTGGACACCACCTCGAAGGCCGAACGCATTGTGGTGCGTACTCGACCAATCCCTGATCCAGAGCAGCTCTTGGCGAGGTTGCCGATCGAGAACCCCGTTGCGTGGGTCCGCGGTGGTGAAGGTTTGGTCGGGTGGGGCGTGGCCGCGCAACTAGAGGTAAGCGGGCCCGAACGCTTTAGCCGAGCGCAGCGCTGGTGGACCAAGTGGTGCGCCGAGAAATCCGTTGACGACACAGTCGACGTACCCGGCACCGGCCCGGTGGCATTTGCCTCATTTGCGTTTGACCCGAACCCGGGAACTTCAATCATCACCGTGCCAAAAGTGATCATCGGGCGCCGAGGTGGCCAAGCCTGGGTTACCGTCGTTGACCCAGATAACGATCCGCGCGCGGATACTGGTGTGCGAAACTCAATGCGGCCGGTGTCGGTACCCGCGAAGCCGACAGCAGTGCGATGGGCCGAAGGGTCACGGACCGCCCCGGATTGGCAAGGGGCCGTTGCCGAAGCAATCGTGCGGATTAACGCCGGTGAACTCGACAAAGTGGTCTTGGCACGGGATGTGATCGCACATGTTGAAGGCGAACTTGATATCAGACACCTACTCCTCAATCTGGCCGAAAAATACCCATCTTGCTGGACATTTAGTGTTGCTGGTCTTATCGGAGCTACCCCTGAGTTACTCGTGCGGCGCACGGGCGATCTAGTAACCAGTCGGGTACTTGCCGGCACTGTGCGGCGCCAAGGCGACGCCACCGCTGACGCCAGCCTTGCATCAGCCTTACTTGGTAGCGGTAAAGATCTTGAAGAACATGAATACGCCGTGCACTCGGTAGCGCGAGCGCTTGCCGCACATTGCACCGACTTAACCGTCCCTGATCGCCCACATGTACTTGCCTTGGCCAACGTTCAACACCTGGCAACAGACATCACCGGCAGGTTGGCCGACGCCGCGTCAGTGCTTGCGCTCGCGGCATCGCTTCATCCGACCGCCGCAGTCTGCGGAACTCCGACTGAGCGAGCCTTGTCCGTTATCCGCGAACTTGAAGGCATGGATCGCGGTCGTTACGCCGGACCGGTTGGTTGGTTCGATGCTCAAGGTGACGGAGAGTTCGGCATTGCGCTCCGATGTGCTGAAGTTGATAGCGAAACCAACACTGTGCGTGCATTTGCCGGCTGCGGCATTGTTGCAGGATCACACCCAGATACCGAGCTGGCCGAAGCGGCCGCGAAACTTGTGCCGATCAGGGATGCACTCGAAGCTACGTAGTTTCGATTACCTGCAGGGCAGAGCGCCGCCCGCTCAAACAGAACCGAGGGCCGCATGTACAGCGTCCCGAACCACTCGCCAAGCTTCCGCTTCATCATCTCGAGAACAGGTTCGCGCCACCACCACCTGCACTCCCCCAGCAGCAATAGCAGTATCCAATGCGGCCACTAGTTCGGCAGCAGTATGCGCCACCTGGGTTGGCACTTGCAAAGCCGCCGCGATGGCTCCAACATCAGCGCCGAGCGGAACCGCGAATACCCGATCGAAAGAGTCAGCGAAACGCGCCTCGCCTTGCTCCAATAGCGAGAAAATGCCACCGCCATCATTATCCGAAACTACGATCACCAAATTGGGTCTTGTCTCAGTTGCCGGTACCAGAAACGCATTGCTGTCATACAAGAAAGTCTGGTCGCCAACCAGTGAAATGGCCCAGGTCGGATCATCGGCTGCATCATCGCGCTGCAGTGCAGTCGCCGCTCCCCAAGCTGAGGACAAAGTTCCGTCAATCCCTGAAGTACCGCGGTTCCCCATCACTATGGCTTCACCAATGAATGTTGACGCGAGATTGAAAACATGGCGCACCTGGGATGAAGCCCCCAGAAATAGCATGCCGGCGGACGGAACCGCACTGCACGTGAGGCGCGCAACGTGCATGCCGGTCAACTTATCTCCAAAAGCAGCAAGCGCTGTTTCAACCGCGGCGGCGGTAAGGACATCGGCCCGCTGCCAAGCAGCAAGCCAGTCAGGGTCAACCACCGCATTTTCAGGGGGCAATGGCACTCCTGCAATAACGATGTCCGCCGATCGAGTTGGATCACTCCACTGCGATTGTGGATCCACCGCAATATGCAGTGGTGAATTCGCGACCAGGCGCAACACCGCACGGCTTAATCCGACTCGACCAACAGTTATCACGACGTCTGGCACATGTGCAGCCGCAAAATCAGCATCAGCAAGTATCAGAGCCCCGTGAGAAATTGAGGTATCGCAGTCCGACACATTGCCGCTTGGTTCACCAATTATCGGCCATCCCAGAGCATCACCGAGGTCATCAATCAGACTCATGAATTCAGAGTCGGAGTGATCGCCAACAATGATGATCCCGCGAGCCGGGAGTTGATTGTCTTCCATGATGACACCTATTACGTCATCAAGTGGTGTGCTAAGGCCGGCTACAAACCTGGCATCGGCCGTCCAGGGCCGCCCATCAGCACGCCCGTCAGTGCGCCCACCAAGTGCCGTTGCTGGCGCATCGTCGTCTAACTCATCAGGAACTAACGGGTCGGCAAATGGAATATTCACATGTACCGGACCAGGATGCCACGCATCAGTTGACGCAGCGACAACGCGCGACATGGTGGAACGCCAGTAGCGAATATCGTTATCGCCAGATACGGCCACTGACATGTCAACAGCGAGTCGGACTGAGGTTCCAAAAATGTCGGCCTGCGCAATAGTTTGGTTGGCTCCTACTCCGCGCAAAACTGGCGGCCTATCTGCAGTTAACGTGATCAGCGGGATATTCGAGTAATCGGCTTCTACAACGGCCGGATGCAAATTTATCGCTGCCGTACCTGAAGTGGTAACGACCACGGCCGGCACCCCAGAGACTTTGCCGAGCCCAAGCGCTAGGTATCCGGCACTTCGCTCATCTACTCGCACGTGCAAGAAGATCTCGCCCCGTTTTTCGGCGGCAGCCAAGGCGAAAGCCAGCGGAGCCGAACGCGAACCTGGACAAAGCACAAAATCAGTAATGCCGCATCTGATCAACTCATCGACAAGCACGCGCGCTTGGAGAGTTGATGCGTTCACGCGCTTAGCCTTTCATGCCGAGACGATGGTAAGAAGAACAGGGCACTAACTAGCTACTAGATGCCCAGACCGTTTAGCGGCGCCCGAATGCCAGGCAGCGGCAAGGCGGGCCCGCCACCAAATCCCGCGCTCATCGCTTATCTCATCTCGCGCCCGCATCAGCGCGCCTAACTCCGGGGCAACTCTTTGAACTTTGAGCATTCCGCCAACCGGAACAAGTGGCGTATCCACCACATCAGCAGCAAGTAGCGTGCCGGTACCAAGTCCACAGGCTGTTGCCATATCAAGGGCTCCAGCCAATGCCGTCGAAGCCGCCAGGCCCACCGAAGAGTCAAGTGAACCGCTAATGACAATCGGCATCGAGAGTTGCTCGACTATGCGCACGCTGGCTTCAATTCCGCCTAGTGGAGCCACTTTGATGATCGCGAAATCGGCGATTCCCCGCAAATCGAGCTCTTCAGGTGCAGCCGCGCCACGTATTGCCTCGTCGACTGCAATTGGCACTGAAACTTGACTGCGCACCTGCTTGATCTCAGCGAGTTCAGCACACGGCTGCTCAACATATTCAAGGCCGTACTCAGTAAGACGTCTTAGTGCCTTCACCGCCTCAGACACGGACCAACTGCCATTGGCATCAATGCGGATAGATCCGACGCCTCGACCCAGTGCGGTATCGAGAACATCGCGCACCGCCGCCACCCGCGCCTCATCAGCCGCCAAGGCGCCGCCGACTTTTACTTTCACGCACTGACAACCATTTTCAATTACCGCAGCGCGCGTTAGTGCCGCCGCATCAGCCGAGCTAACTTCAGCAATAATCGCATTTACATTTATGTTTTCACGTTTGCTCACCGGCCATGCCCCAAATGCGGATTCAATCGCACAGTCGAGCCAGCGCGATGCTGCAACGTCGGTGTAGTCGTCAAATGGGGCAAACTCACCCCACCCTGACGGGCCCTTAATCAACACACCTTCGCGCTTGGTGATACCGCGAAAAGCCCTAGTCATCGGCAGCCCGTACACAACGGCGGTATCAAGCAGCGCCTGCAATTGTTTGTCGGGCATGTGAAGTTACGGACGCTTCGGGAATTGACGGAAGTCGGGTTCGCGCTTCTCCTTGTAGGCATCGCGGCCCTCTTGTGCTTCCGCCGTCATGTAGAACAACAAGGTCGCATCTCCAGCAAGTTGTTGAACGCCCGCGAGCCCATCATCGGCCGCATTATGCGATGCCTTGAGCATCCGTAGCGCCAGCGGGGACATGTCGAGCATCTCGCGCGCCCAAGAAACGGTCTCGCTCTCAAGATCGGCAATCGGAACCACCGAATTAACCAAGCCCCAGTCATAGGCTTGCTCAGCACCGTATTGGCGGCACGTGTACCAGACTTCGCGTGACCGTTTTTGCCCAATAGTTGCCGCGAGCAAACCAGAGCCGTACCCGCCATCGAAGGAACCTACCTTTGGGCCAGTTTGACCAAATCGGGCGTTATCAGCGGCTATGGTCAAATCACAAACCACGTGCAGCACATGTCCGCCACCAATGGCGTAACCGGCGACCATGGCAATAACCGGCTTCGGTGTGCGGCGAATTTGGACCTGGAGATCCAGGACATTTAACCGACCAACCCCGCGCTTGGCGACTTCATCGTCGCCGATGTAGCCATCATTACCGCGAATGATCTGATCTCCACCGGAGCAAAATGCCCAGTCTCCCTGCCCGGTCAAGATGATAACGCCGATTGAATCGTCATCACGTGCGTAATTAAGTGCATCACTGAGCTCGAAGAGGGTCGGCGGTCTAAACGCATTGCGCTTCTCTGGCCTGTTGATTGTTATCTTGGCGATACCGACGTCTTCACCCGTGGAGACCTCCAGTCGAATATCTCGGTACTCACCGATCTGCCGCCACCCGCAGCCGGGTTTAATCGACGAGTACGAGGGGTCGGTCAATGCCGGTGAACCAGCAGGTACCACCGGGGGCAATAAGTATCTGGTACGGGTATCCATGTCGGGAACGCTACCGCGAGGTCCTACGCTCGGTGCGATGCGTCCATTGACTTCAGTTCTGGTGCCGCCAGGCCCCGCTGGCCTCACAGCGTTGCTGGACCCACTGCGCATGGCTCTCACGGGAGCCGGCCCGGCAATTACCCCGCTGCCCATGGTTAGTCCGACCATCTCTACCGAGTACGTCGGTCGACTGCGCGCTGCGAGTTTACCCGATGACGTAAGCCAGCCCCTTGAATCTGATGAGGTCGCAGTGGTGTTGGCCACCTCCGGTTCAATGGGACAACCTAAAGGTGTGCTGCTCACGGCAGCCGGGCTAACCGCGCTAGACGGTGTGGTCAACGGGGCCAACGCGCAGTGGATTGCAGCGCTACCGCTGCATTCGATGGGTGGATTTAATGTCGCCGTACGAGCACTGGCAAGTGATCGAGATCCAATAGCGTTAGCGAGCCTTGGTGGTGCGCAGCCATTTACGTCTGCAGTTTTTGCCGACGCTGTTGAAAGGGCAAACGGAGCTCAAGTCCATGTTTCACTGGTAGCTGCCCAGCTTCGCCGCCTCCTTGCTGACGAACTAGGCATTGCTGCACTAAAAGCTTGTGAGCTGGTTCTTATCGGTGCTGGACCTTTGGCAGCCAGCACCCGCGCCATCGCCCTCGAAAACGAGGTTCACCTGGTGACCTCGTATGGCATGACTGAGACATCTGGTGGCTGCGTGTTTGATGGTCGCCCGCTGCTCGGAGTGCAGGTAGAAACCGCTTCGGAATCCTCCGGAACCTTGGTAATAAGCGGGCCCATGTTGGCAACCGGTTACCGACTCCAACCGAAACTAACCAAACTGCACTTTACCGCCGCCGGGTTTATCACCAGTGACCACGGAAGCGTCGACGCCGAAGGGTTCGTCACGATCCTAGGACGTGCTGACGACGTGATTAATATCAACGGAGTAAACGTTTCAGCTGGTGCAGTCGAACAGGTGATCGGCGACATTAATGAGGTCACAGCCGTGTTGGTGCTATCCATCGCGGGCCCCAGCGAGGAAAACGCGCTTGTTGCCGCGGTCGAGACCTCGTCCACCTCAACAATTGAATCCGTCGTCAAAACGACCGTGCAACAACGACTTGGACTGGCAGCGGTACCTTGTCATGTCATCGTCCAAACCGAGCTGCCAATGTTGCCAAATGGCAAAGTTGATCGCGAAGTACTCCGCATGATCGCAACGCAATCGGGAAGGCTTCCATGGCAACGATAGGACAATGGGTTGAAGGTTCGCGTCCGCGCACTTTGCCCGCGGCAATCGCACCGGTGGTTGTGGGTACTGGCCTAGCCATAAATGCTGACTCGTTGCGCATTGGCCGCGCCGGATTGGCGTTAGCGGTCGCATTAGCTCTGCAAATTGGTGTCAACTTTGCCAATGACTACAGCGATGGCATCCGCGGCACGGATAACAAACGCGTTGGCCCGGTGCGACTTGTAGGTCAGGGCATAGCCAGCCCCAGAAGTGTGCGCCTAGCCGCATTTATTGCGTTCGGCATAGCGTGCATCGCTGGGCTGACACTCGTTATTGCTACCCAAGCCTGGTGGCTGCTACTCGTTGGCCTCGCCTGCGTGAGTGCCGCCTGGCTGTACACCGGTGGCCCAAAACCATACGGCTATCGCGGTCTTGGCGAGTTGTTCGTCCTTATATTTTTCGGCCTGGTGCCAGTACTGGGAACCTACTATGTGCAGACGGACACGATTACCCTCGCGGCATTTATTGCCTCCGTCGGCGTCGGCACACTTGCCTGCGCGGTTCTCGTAACCAATAACCTGCGAGATCTACCGAGTGATGAGCAAGCTGGAAAGAACACCCTTGCGGTTCGACTTGGAGTCCAGCGCACCCGCGCACTTTATGTTTGGTGCATCATCACCACGGCAATCACGACGCTGATCACTGCAGCACTTACTTCTTGGCTGGTTCTCTTAGCCCTTGTCGTCCTTATAATTGCACCGATCCGCTTAATTCTTAGTGGCGCATCCGGGCCGGCGCTGATCCCGGCGCTGAAACAGACTGGATTACTCGTTCTTTTCTACGGTCTCGGCTTGGGGATCTTGATTGCCCTCGCTTAGTCCCTGGTTTAGCTGCTGACTTAATCTCTGAGTGTCGTCTGCTTCGTCTTCTGCCCGAGTTGATTCATCAATGCGAGCATTAATCCGCCCGAAGAAGGCCGCCAATACCGCGCCCATTGCGGCGCGCTGCCGATCCAGCACTACCACGCTGATAACTCCGGAGATCAGCAGCGCAACCACAGCCGCCAGCAGGCCCCGAAGCGGGGTAGTCAATTGAATAAGGAGCCACACGAATCCAAAGAGCAACAATCTAAGTGCAGTGAAGCGAATAACCGCCCACCCGGATGTTCTCACCTTTACAGCGTACGGCACCTGGTGGCTCTAACCCGAGGCCGCTGCTGGCGGCTGCAACAGGCGGCCGTTATTATTCACGGGCAAGCGTTACTGTTTATAGTCACAGTTACCGAAATTCTTGAATTACGACGGGCCGGGAGGTGTGCACATGGTGCGGGTCTTAGGAGTTTTGGTTCTCGTCGCGATGTACATCTCATTCATCATTGATGTGCTGCGCACCCCACGACTTGAAGCCCGCACCTTGCCGAAGATGCTGTGGTTGGCACTGGTGGTGCTCATTCCGCTCATCGGTGGAATCTTCTGGTTCTTCCTGGGCCGCCCGCGACCTACTTCCGGTGGCGTTTTTCGACGCCGTGGGCCAATTGCCCCAGACGATGACCCCAAGTTCTTAAAGGGCCTTGACGAAGAGGCGTGGCGCCGACGCATGCGAGAGCGCCGAGGCGAGGCCTGAGACCTGCCTATGGGCGCGTTAGATCTAAACCCCTGAGTACGAGTGCAAGCTGTTGATAAAGATATTCACCCCGAAATAGTTAATGATGAAAGCCGCCCAGCCGGCGATAGCCACCCATGATGCTCGATCCCCGCGCCAGCCAACTGTTGAGCGCGCGTGCAAATATGCAGCGTAGATAACCCAAGTTATAAATGCCCAGGTCTCTTTTGGATCCCAGCCCCAATACCGGCCCCACGCATTTTCGGCCCAGATGGCTCCAGCCACTACCGCAAAAGTCCAGAGCGGAAACGCGAATGCGAGTACTCGATAAGTCAAGGTACGAAGCTTTTCAGCCGTACGCACCCGCGCCCGGCCAGACTTACCTCGCCGCTCTGCTCGTGATTGAACCAATGCAAGCCCGGCGGTGGCAGCCGCCAACGTGAATGCGCCCGAGCAGATGATCGCCGCCGACACGTGGATTATCAGCCAATAGGACTTCAATGCCGGCACCAATTGAGCAGCCTCGGTGTACAACACTGTCACTGCTAGGCCAAGGGTCAACAGCGTTGGGATAACGATGAAAAGGCCGAGCCAGCGCACATCACGGCGCAGGGAGACAAGTAAAAACACTCCAAGAATGCCCAATGCCGCGGTTATCGAGAACTCGTACATATTGCCCCACGGCACTCGACCCGCCCACACTCCGCGCAAGACCACACCAGCCAACAGCAACACAAATCCCAACCAGGTCAAGGACATACCGATATTTGCCGAACGCCTGCCGGTTTGGTCATCGGTCGGTGTGCCTCCCGCCGACTTCGTTAACACCGTCGACTGAGTTGACACCGTCGACTTGATTAACAGGGCCGTGCTACCTGCCGAATCAATTTCCTGCGGCGCGGGTGCCAGTACTGCGACTCGGCGTCGGCCAGAGGCAAATGAAATCGCAAAAGCCACCATCGCGAAAGTTAAGGTAACCATCGAGGCGTATACCGCCGCGTTGCTCGCTGCGGCCAATTGCGTCGCGCTCACTTTTACTCCCTAATTTCGTCAGTAGATGTTGCCGACGCAGTGTCAGGCAAATCACTTACGGCATCGCGGATTAATTCTAGTTCACCTGGCAGATCAGCAGATTCAATGCGGGCCAACCCTGCAAGTTGCACCACAGTGACGCCTTCGGAATTAACTGTCGCCGATATCCAGACTCGACGCCTTCGAATGAATAGCGACAACAGTAAGCCGGTTATTGCCAGTACCGCTCCTAGTAAAGCAACCTCTTTCCCCGGGTCGTACGCGATCTGAAATGACGCCCAACGCTGATAGCCCGTGAAGGCAATCGACCCAGAACCGTCGGGAAGTTTCCAAATTTGACCTTGACGCAAAGCTACGATTCCGATCTGATCCATGGAAGCGGTATCTAGTCGGTACACACTTTGAGGTGCCCCACTGTCTAACCCCATATCACCACGCCAGGCCGACATGAAAACGGCTGGATCATCAGGGCCCGGGAAAGTCGAAATCGGTCCACGCAAGTTATTCGACGCTGCCGTTGGTACGAAAATCCCCTGGAAACCCAACTGCGGGTCCGAATCCGGGATTTTCACAACTCCGGTTGAAGTAAAATTGCCATCCTGCGGCAAGAAAACAACGGTGTCGTCAAATGTGATTTCACCCCCCGCATTTCGCACTACAAAATGTGGTGCGTATCCATGACCTACCAAAAAGACTTTGGCACCGTCGATCTCAAGCGGAGTATTAACTTCTATGCGAGCATTCTCAGCTTCGGTACCCGGTAACCGACGAAAAGTCACATCCGCTTCGAATAACTTCGGCGAACCCCGCTGGGCCTCTCCCCGATCGAATTCAACATTGAACTTCTCTAGGGTGAACGAGAATGGTGAAAGCCGCGATGCCCCGGTGAATCGCCCGCCGCCCCAAGCGTCGTACTGGGTCAAAGTGTTGGAAAACCCCTGCCCCGTGCGAACGATGACATTGCCTTTCCAACCAAAGAGACCACCCAAGGCGATGGCCACCAAAATTAAGATGAGCGAGAAGTGGAAAAGGAGGTTTCCGGTCTCGCGTAGAAAGCCTTTTTCGGCTGCAATGGAGTTTTCGGCTACCAGCAGGCGCCAGCGTCTACCTGATAAATACTTTCGGCCCCGTGCTAATACTTCATTGGCGGAGGCGCTGACTTCAAATGACATCGACTCTGGCAGACGCAGTAGATTGCGCGGGGCCGGGGGCGGGGGGGCAAACATGGCTCGCCAATGCACCTTCGTCCGAGGTAATACGCAACCAATCAGCGAGATGAAAAGAAGTAAATACACAGCAGCGAACCATGGCGAGGAATAAACATCGAAGAAACCAAGGGCATCGAAGATGGGGCCAGATGTTGGGCTGTCAGCAATCCATTCATTGACGCGTAGCGGATTATTACCTCGCTGCGGAAATATTGATCCAGGTACGCTTGCGATTGCCAGCAAAAACAGCAAAATCAAAGCGGTCTTCATGCTCGTGAGCTGGCGCCAGGTATAACGAACAAATCCAAGTGCGCCCATGGGTGGCAGAATCAATTCCGGTTTGGACATCTAGAGCACCGTCTCAAAAGTTGGTACCGAAGTTCGTAGCCAGATCGTGAAATCGGTCCAGGCACCTGTAACCAAAAGCACCCCGACAATAACTAACATGCCCCCACCGATACGCATTACCAACAGGTAATGACCCTTGACCCAACCCAATGCGCGAGCGGTTCGGCTAAACAGCACAGCGAGCAAAACAAAAGGTAGCCCGAGGCCAAGGCAGTAGACAAATGAAAGCAAGGCGCCACGCAGTGCGCTGGCTTCGGTGAACGCGAGGGTCTGCACTGCGGCAAGGGTTGGACCAATACATGGGGTCCAGCCCAAACCGAACAACACCCCAAGGATAGGTGCACCAGCAACACCCCAGTTAGGCAGTCGGTGAATTCTCCACTCGCGTTGTAACCCTGGGATAAAACCCATAAAAGCCAGCCC
>CAEZWW010000002.1_pt1 | contig 21486 bp, 20 predicted proteins | sample 7265091 | NCBI WGS metagenome assembly CAEZWW01 (sample SAMEA6813892, study PRJEB35770) | uncultured Actinomycetes bacterium | biome: Freshwater; feature: Freshwater reservoir; material: water | place: Czech Republic | collected 2015-11-04 | depth 0.5m m
GCGAGAACACCGTCAACGCCTACCTAGATATAGAAATAGGCGCGGGATCAATTATTTCTGATTGGGTATATGTCTGTGACTTCGACCATGTTACGGAAGATATTTACCGGCCCATCAAGGATCAAGGCATCGTTAAATCACCGGTCCGAATCGGCCCTGATGTGTGGATAGGCACCAAGGCGACGGTATTACGCGGTACCACAATCGGTAACGGCAGTGTGCTTGGGGCCCACAGTTTGGTTCGGGGGGAGGTCCCGCCATTTTCTGTTATGGGTGGGGTGCCGGCCCGAATTCTTAAAGATCGACGCGAGATTTATGCGCAACATGCAATGCGGCGAATCGCAATTGAAGATATTGCTCGCAAGACGAAGCGGGCGGTGGAAGAACTGTCGCCTCAATCTAAGAATTGAATGAAGGTGCGGGCATCTAGGTGCCCAAAGGCGTAATCGCGCTGTTGCTGCTGGATGGCGCAGGCACGGGCGGCCGCTGAATTTCCCGATGAAATCAAGCGGATGAGATCTTTGGTAGCAGCAAGATGATCTCCTGAGCGCCGCCGTGCATATTGGGCAGCGGAATCCTTGGTAATCATAAAGGCCCAGTCACTCGCAAGGGTAAGAAGTAATTCACGGGCCAGTTGATCTGCGGCGATACTGCGTTCACGAAGATGCACCGGATCGTCGAAATGCTTTCTTAAAGTGTCAAGTACCTCCACTTCGAGACCGCTATTAGCTTGTACTACATCCTGAACGAGGTCACCTTCCCAAACCCGCCAATCCTTACCCGAACCCCATGAGCCATTTGCTAGATCAACCCGCCCGGCCACCTGGCCGAGGTCCATTGCGCCTTGGAGTGTTGTCACCGTTACGCCACTTTCAGGCAGTAGGCGAAGTACGTGGGCTAACCACTTGGGGCCTTCATGCCACCAATGACCGAAGAGTTCCGTGTCGTAGGCGGCAACTACGAGTGGAGGCTGTTTCATTGTTGAACCGAGTTCGAGAAGTCGATTGCGCACTACGCTCACAAAGTCACGGGCATCGCGCTCCACGGCCACCATCGCACGTTCTGGATCGTATGGTGCTTTTTCGTGGGACGGGGTTGACCGACCGGTCACGCGGACCGGGCGAACCCCCCACTCATGGTCGAAAGTATGAAAGTCGCGGTACCACTTGCCCCCCGGGTAGCCCTTACGCGGTGACCAAACTCGGTAGGTGACTTCAAGATCTCGGGCAAAGGCGACTACTTCACTATTGGCTACCTGCCACGCGGCACCGGTGGATCGGCCCGCGCTATTCATTGTCGGGCCATCAACTACGAAATGATTAATGCCGGCCTGTGCATAATCAAGTTCAAGCCCCGGTGTGTACGCACACTCGGGCGCCCAGATTCCAGTTGGTCGGTTACCTCGGCGCAGCAGGCTGTCGTTCTGCCCGATTAGCAGCGCAGCGCGCCTGGTGGCAGCCTTGGACAACGGCTGGAAGCTGTGGGTAGCTGGTCCGCCAAGGATTTCGATTACACCACCTTCCGAGAGCCGACGTAAAATCGGTGATGCCCCGCGTTGCCAGCGCTTATCGAAATCCTGCTGCGCTGCGATGGCGCCCTTAAACTCTCGAGTGCCACCCTCGCGGCGCCATGCCTCCCGCGAACCGGCCATCCCTTGAGCTCGCAGTTGCCAATTGGCGTGCCACGTGCGCTGCTCGTTTATGCAATATGGGTCATCAAGTTGCGCTGCGAGGACCGGTGAAATTCCGAGAGTTAATACATCGCTCTTACCTTCTTCGGCGAGTGTTTCGAGGAGACTAATTACCGGCAAATATGAAGTGGCCCAGGCCTGATGCAGCCACTCTTCACCAACGGGCCATGAGCCGTGGTGCGCCAGCCAAGGCAGATGGGTATGTAACACCAGGCAGAAGGTGCCAATCGGATTAGTCACTGGTTTAACCCATTTGGATCACTCATTTGATTCACTCATTTGATACCGACCGCGATTAGGTCGTGTGCGCCAGTTGCATCGCCGATGCGGAAGTCATTGGCGGTAATTGTAGCGACGAATTCATGAAGGCTTGATGGCCACGAGTTCGTTGCACCGGCGGTGATCATGGCGGCAACAATAGGCCCGTTAATGTCTTCCCAATCTGTGATTCGGGCACCGTGATGCAGGCCGTGCATGGTGACGTCCTTGAAACCACATTCGCTTAGCAGTATTTTTACTTGATCTTCGTCAAACTCCTCGACATGAAATGGATTTAGCGGGGGACTTTTTCGCTCTAGCCCGGGTGAGAACACCGGCCGATTCGGCGTTGAAACAACTAGTTTGCCGCCTAAGCGCAGCACTCGATGCATCTCCTTAAGGTATGCGGCAACATCCCAGATATGTTCAATAACTTGAAGGGAGGTCAACAAGTCGGTGCTCTGGGTAAAAATGGGGAGTTCCACTACGTTGGCGCGCAAAAAACTGCTATTGGGATATTTAGTTGCGCTGTGAGATACCGCGTCTTGATCCAGTTCGATGCCAAAGACACTTTGGGCGCCGGCAGCTAGCAGTAACCGGGTGCCAAAGCCTTCGCCGCTACCGATGTCACCGCATATCTGTTCTAGTGCGTAGCGCTCGGCAACCCATCGGTACACAATTTCATGGCGGGCGAACCAGTAAGACTCAGTTGGCACTCCCGGGATGGTGCGTTCACCGGTTAACTCCATGCCGCGGCCTTACTCAGACGAATTCGCACGTGCCTACCGTAATGGCAATGATTCTTAGGTCATTGAAAAGTTTGGGTTCCTTTCGCCACTAGGAAATCAATGGCGCCGGCAAACAGGCTAGCTTCAATGGTCCAAACACCGGCAATCGGGATGACTCCACTGGCCCTAGCAATTTTGCCGTCACCGGTAACTCGCCACGTTATTGGTCCGGGTAGCGCATCGTTTGTGAGCAGCACCTCACCGCTTTTAGCTTTTGAAACAAAAGTTATAGTGCGAGCACCGACTGCTGCTGCACTCACATGTGCTTTCACCGCTGGTATCAGGGCTAGTGCTGTTGGTTTACCCCGTGGATTGCCAATCTTGACGGTGAAAGCAATTGCACCAGCGACCGTATGGTCGTCATCACTAGTTACCTGCCAGCTGACCGAATAACGTCCGTTGGGTAACGACCAATTAGGAGTAACGGTTAAATGCGACCCGGCGAGCGATGCTGTTGACGGCACGGTGGCGCCAGTTTGATCCAAAATCTGGGCCTTCACTAAGGAAACATTCTCACCAAAATTCAGGGTGATGGTTTTGGGCACAACTAAAAGTTGCGACCCGTTACGCGGTGAGCTAGTTACTAATTCGGCATGGGCGAACGCAGGTGTTGGGCTCACCAGGAGTGCCAGTGAGCCCAACAGCACGGCCGCTAGGGCTTTGCGCATTAGTGTGAGGAGGTTGTTGCTGTTGCGATAACGGTAACCGACGGGGCCGGGCTGGCCAGTGTTGCGGTTGAACCTGCAACGGGTAGTTCGATCCAGGCATCGCTACCGGCAATCGAAGTGCCCACTAGCCGGTTGTTGATGCGGGCGGTGACTTCACTGCCGTCAGGAACTTTGGCCGATTTGGTATTGACGGTAAAAGCGCCGATTGACCCGATGGTGACATCATGGGCCGTGAGCGGAATGCCGTCAACGAAGAGTGCTGCTTTTTGACCGGCATAGGTAGGCAACCAGCCGGTAACCGTTGCGTCCTTACCACTTGCTACTACCTTCAGTTCGGCGTTGCAAGTCTGCACGGATTTGAAGTAGAACTTCTGTGATGCCAAGCCAGTTGCCAATTTTGGCCACGTGAGGCGGAGTCCAAATTCATCAAACTGATCATCAGGTAGTTCACCGCCTGACCAAGTGATGGTCGTCGGAGTTGTTGAAAGTTTCCAGCCGGCTTTTGGTTGGGCCTTCGTACCGGTTACCCCAGCTGGGATTTCAACTGTCAAAGCGTTAGTGCTGTCGCCGCCGCAACCATGACCTGGGCGCAGGAAAATGGTGCTGCTGCTGCCTGCGGTGGGGATGCCGCCGTGCAGTTCGATACCCATGTGCGCACTTACTGGTGCGGCACTGGTGAGTAACACGCCAAATGCACCAGCAACTAGCGCGGTGGTTCGAATAACGGTTCTTTTTGCATACATGAATAGACACCTTTTTCTGAATAAGTTTTTAATGGATAGCGGAATATTTGCCCGGCCGCAGTTGCGGGTGAGCTGCTAGTTGTTGCAGAGTGTTGGCGGCCCGCGGCGCGAGATGGCGCGAATGGCTCCGTGTTCAGTGTGTGCGGGGGTGTGGTTGGCTGGAGCGCAGATGTGTGTGTGACTGGTGCGCATCGGCACAGGAGACATGCCAATTGCTTGGGCGAGGTAACGGCTCCAGTTGCTCAGGGTGCTTTCACCTTGGGCAAGTACCCACGCCAAAGCGACCGCGGCTAGGCCGTGGCTAATGAGCATGTTGGGGTTAGGTAGCCAAGATTGGTGGGCTAGGTGGGAGCCGGTAGCGATCAGCAGCACATGGAAGAGCACCTGTACGGCCAGCACATATATGGCCAACCAAGTCAAGGACCGGCGTCGGTCGCCGGCCGCGTAACCAAGTGCCAATGCCAAGGGCAGCAGAAGTGAGATTTCCAAGGTTGCCGGTAGGGCTGCGCCGGCTGCCGTGTGGGCGGTCAAAGTCAGCAACAAGGTGGTGGCACCCAAGGCGGTCGCCCGCCCCAGGCGGGTCAAACCGCGGAAATTCACCTGTTGCATGGGCCAAATGCTAGCCGGTGTTGACGAGTGTCAGGGGGCTGGTTTAAGTTGCACCTTATTCGAACAGGTGTTCGAATAAGGTGAGGAGATAGTTATGACGGTACTTATTGAGCATCGGCTACCGGATACCTCGGTTCCCGGTGCCGCCCTTGATTTAGTGATGTCAGCGCGCCGCAGTTTGACCGAGGCGATGCTGGCGCAGGCCCCCAGCGCGCGCTACGCCGCTGCACACCTTGCTGCCCTTAGAGCAGCAGCGGCGGTCTTGGCAACTCGCAGCCGCCCATCTGGTCGCCGCCGCCAGGTTCGCAGTGTCTGGGTGGTGTTGCCGGAGGTTGCCGCTGAGTTCACCGAATGGTCGATGTTTTTTGCGGCGGGTGCGCGCAAACGAGCAGCTGCCGAAGCCGGGATTGCTTGTGTTTCTGAGCGCGAGGCCGACGACCTCCTTCGTGATGCTGACACTTTTCTAGCCCGGATAGTCGGGTCCTTGGGGTTGCCCCACCAACCTATGTTGCTGGCTGAAGTCTTGAGTACTAACTAACCAAGGTGTACCGACTGTTCCCCCAACAGTTGGTTCAGCAACGGTCGAAGCCCAGTTCCCTGTCTCCCGCTGGGCTTCGACCGCTGAATCTTCGGCAAGTCAACTAATGATAAAAAACTATCTACACGAGGGTTCGATTACTGATGGCACGTTCTGGCGCAGCGGCTTTTGCACACCTGCAGGTGGCTTCGAGCTTTTCGCTGCAATACGGCACGGCAACTCCAGCGGCTTTGGCTCAATACGCGGCTGAGTTTGGCCATGACATCGTCGGCTTAACTGATCGCAATGGGGTTTATGGAGCGGTGCGGTGGGTGCAGGCTTGTCAGCGAGTTGGTATCAGTTCGGTCCTTGGGGTTGACCTGGCGGTTGATTTAGCGAGTGAGGTAGCTACTGGTAGCAGTCGAGGAAGTAAGCGGCGTACCCCGGCACATGGCGGTGGCTGGGTTGATGAGCAGCGCCCGCGGGTGGTGTTCCTTGCCCGCGGTGCGGGCGGGTGGGCCTCCCTTTGTCGGCTAATTTCTGCGGCCCACTTAGACCGCGGCACGCCGTGGTTGCCGTGGCAGGCGATTCAAGATAATTCGGCGGGGGTTGTCGCCCTGATGGGCCCGGATTCGGCACTCGGCCGCCATTTCACTAGTCATGGTGCTACCGGTGCCAAAGACATCATCAGGCCTTGGCGCGAAATCTTCGGCTCCGATTTGCATATTGCCATCGCTAATCACCATCGCACTGGCCGCCACCCGTATTCGAAAACCACGGCTGCTCGGATGCTGGGTTGGGCGGTGCAGGAGCAGATCACCCCGATACTTACCAACGCGGTGCGCTATTTGCGTAGTGAAGACAGCCGCGTCGCCGATGTACTTGACGCCGCTCGCCAGTTGGTGCCCCTGACTTCGCGGCAGATCGAACTTGGTAATGGTTCAGCCGCTTTCAAAAGCACGGCAGCGATGAATGTTATTGCTGAAGATATCGCCACAGCTGCCGGTTGCGGTGGCGCTGAACTTCTTCGTAATACCCGCTCCCTTGCTGAGTCATGTGTAATTGATGGAGTTCGCGACCTAGGCCTTGGTGAGGTTTATGTTCCAGAGCGTGAAGTACTGGTTGGTTCTGCTGTCGAGCAGGTGACCGCGCAGGCCCAACTGCAGTGGCAGTGTGAGCGGAAAATCCCAGAGCGCTACGTGACTCGTGCTGAGCAGCAGCTCGCGCGCGATCGACTCGAGGATGAACTTCGAGTCATCGGGAACTTAGGTTTTGCTGGCTACTTTTTGACGGTTGCTGAAGTTGTCTCCATGATCAAAGGGCGTGGTGTGCGGGTAGCGGCGCGTGGTTCAGGTGCCGGCTGCCTGGTTAATCACCTACTTGGTATTTCGGGTGTTGATCCGATGCGATACGGGTTGTTGATGGAGCGCTTCTTATCCCCACTCCGCCGGGTACTCCCCGATATTGATATTGACGTCGAATCAGCTAGGCGACTTGAGGTTTATGACTGGATCTATGAGCGTTTTGGCAGCGAGCGAGTTGCTTGCGTCTCGATGATGGAGACATATCGGGTCCGGCATGCGGTACGTGATGTTGGTGCGGCCCTTGGGCTACCGCCACAAGAGATTGACGAATTTGCGAAATCCTTCCCGCACATTAGAGCCCGTGATGCTCGCTCGGCTTTACGTGATTTACCCGAGTTACGTTCATCGGGGTTCGGGCGATTAGCGAAAAGTGGTGAGTTGGATGATTTCCTGGGCTTAGTCGAGGCCCTTGACGGGCTGCCACGTAATGTGGCGATGCATCCATGTGGGGTATTGCTATCAGATATTTCACTTCTTAATCGCACCCCGGTTGAGCCAAGTGCTGCGGGATATCCAATGAGTCAATTTGATAAAGACGATGTCGAAGAGATGGGCTTACTTAAACTTGATGTACTAGGCGTGCGCATGCAGTCGTCAATTGCGCATGCCATCGACGAAGTCGAGCGCACGACCGGAACCCGTATTGCTCTTGATGCCGAACCACTCGATGATTTACCGACTTTCGATCTGATTAGGTCAACTCGCACTCTTGGATGTTTCCAAATTGAATCACCGGGGCAACGCGAACTAATCGGCAAATTCGCTCCGGAGACATTCGACGATCTCATTATTGATATTTCACTATTTCGACCTGGTCCGGTTAAATCCGACATGATTACCCCGTTCTTGAGGGCCCGGCAAGGCTGGTGTCAGGCGCGCTATATGCACCATGACTTGCGCCCGGCATTAGCCGAGACCTACGGGATAGTTGTCTTCCATGAGCAAGTTCTCCGCGTGCTATCGGTTATGACGGGTTGCTCACTTGCTGAAGCAGATGAAACCCGGCGCAGCATGAACTCAGCCGAAGGGCTAGATGATACGCGTGCATGGTTTTATCCAGCAGCTTTGAATCGCGGTTATCAATTAACTGTTGTTGAAGAAGTTTGGGAGATACTTCGGGCATTTGCGTCTTTTGGTTTTTGTAAAGCCCATGCAGCGGCATTTGCGCTGCCTACTTACCAATCGGCATGGCTTAAAACACATTACCCAGCTGCTTTCTATGCGGGTGTCCTGACACATGATCCAGGGATGTATCCGAAACGATTGATCCTTGATGATGCGCGTAATCACGGCGTTAGTGTGCTCGGTCTTGATATCAATGCATCGTCAAATACCTACCGCGTTGAGGCAGACGCTATTAGGGTGTCGTTCGCCGACGTCAAAGGGATTTCCACGAGCGAATGCGCGAGTGTTATTGCTGGTCAGCCTTATTCATCCCTTGCCGACGCCTGGCATCGCTCCGGTATGTCACGTCCAACGCTTGAACGCATTGTCGTTTCCGGAGCTTTTGACACTATGTACGGATTTGCACCCGCAGGCGGGTCCAAGCTTCGAAGTCAGTTAACTCGGCGCGATCTCTTACTGCATATCGCCGACCTTGCCCGAAATGAGCAATCGCGCAAAGACTGCACTGCGCAGCTCTCCTTTGACTTAGGTGATGATCCAATATTGGCTGAGCCATCCGGCTTGCCGGAGATGACAACTCCCGAGTTAGTGCGGGCTGAACTTGATGTGCTCAGCATGGATGTTCGGTGCCACGTTCTTGACTTCCACGCCCCGATGCTGAGATCCCTAGGCATTGTCAGGTCAAAAAATCTTTTATCCTGCCGATCAGAGCAGGAAGTATTAGTGGCCGGGGTCAAAGTTGCCACTCAGACACCACCGGTGCGATCCGGTCGCCGGGTGATCTTCCTTACCCTTGACGACAGCACCGGGCCGGTTGACGCGACCTTTTTCGAGGATGCGCAAGATGTATATGCGAGCACGGTTTTTAGCTCGTGGTTGGTGTTAGTTCGTGGGCACGTTCGGCGCACCGGGCCGCGAGGGGTTTCTATCCGAGCCACCGGATGTTGGAGCCTAGGCTTAATCCGAGATAACTGGCTGGCGGGAGGAGCCCGCTCAGTCTTAGAACTTTTAGCAGCCGATCGGCAGGTAGCTCAAGAGCCTATCCGCCGTCGGGTTCTTGTGCACCCAAGCGGAGTACGGCAATCTCCTTATGCCGATGTGCGCCCGGCCGGCCCCCACGTTGGTGGAAGATGGTCAGTATGAGCCGTGGTCAAATACGCAGATCCAGCGGACCCGGGCAGCGGGATCCGCAAAATTATGGCGACGACACCGGATGCACCATCTTGCATATCGACATGGATGCTTTCTTTGCGTTAGTTGAGTTACGCGGTAGACCCGAACTCCATGGCAAGCCGGTCATCGTTGGCGGCGGCGGCAGAGGGGTAGTGCTATCGGCTACCTACGAAGCTCGCGCTTTAGGGGTGCACTCGGCTATGCCCATGTCGCGGGCTCGGCGCCTTGCCCCGCAAGCAGTAGTTATTGCCCCTGATCACCGGCAGTACTCAGAAGTCAGTAGAAATGTGATGGCCTTATTCAACTCAATAACACCCCTTGTCGAACCTTTGAGTTTGGATGAAGCATTCCTTGATATTTCCGGCACGATCAGGCGGCTGGGGTCACCAATTACAATCGCTGAACTAATTCGCTCGCGTGTTGTCGACGAGCAAGGCATTACTTGTTCTGTTGGAATCGCCACCACGAAATTTGTTGCGAAAATCGCATCAGCGCGGGCTAAGCCTGATGGGGTATTAGTAGTGCCAGCGGATCAAGTACTTGCCTTCTTGCATCCATTGCCGGTGGCGGTCTTGTGGGGTGTTGGTGAGCGCACCGAGGAGCAACTAACGCGGCTGGGGCTTTATACGGTCGGCGATATCGCCAATACGCCGATCGCTACTTTGCAGCGCGCATTGGGCCAAGCCACCGGTCACCACCTACATACTTTGGCGTGGGGGATCGACCCGCGCGCAGTCACCCCACATGAGCCGGAGAAAAGCATTAGCTCCGAGGAAACTTTCAGCGAAGATATTGATGACCCAGAGCTTATTTACGCCAAACTCCTACACCTGGCCAATGAAGTGGGTACCCGGGTTCGCGCTGCCGGATACGTAACCCGCACCATCGCGATCAAAGTCCGCTTTGCTGATTTCACCACCTTGTCACGTTCGCGCACCCTGACCAGCCCGACCGATGTCACCCAAGAGGTCTATGAAACCGCCCGGGCCCTGTACGACGGCCTGGGGTTGGAGCGGGTCCGGGTCCGCCTAGTGGGGGTGCGGGCAGAGGGGCTGCGGGCTGCCGATGGGGCTGCCCAGCAGTTGGTTTTGGGGGCACCGGACCACGGCCGGCGTGAGGCGGAGGTGGCGGTAGATGCGCTTCGGGCCAGATTTGGGGCAGATGCAGTACTCCCGGGCCGCTTGGTTGAGCGGGTCGACCCTGTCGAAAATTCAGCCCAATGAGGTGGTTGGGTTTCGCTTTTGGGCAATGCCGCCTATTCTGTGTCTTAGCAGTAAACTTTGACCCGGATAGTGAAAGGAGCAGCCGTGCCACTTTCTGAGCATGAGCAGCGCCTCCTGGAGCAAATGGAGAAAGCCCTCTACGCCGAGGACCCGAAATTTGCAACCAGTTTGCGGTCTGCCAATAGCCGGACTTCGCGTGGTCGCGCCGCCTTGGGAGTTCTCGGAGTTCTAGTTGGCATGGGCATGGTTTTGGCGGGAGTCGCGACCATGATGATTGCACTCGGCATCATCGGGTTTGCGTTGATGCTGGTCAGTGCGTTCATCGCCTACTCGGCATTCAAAGCCCCAGCTACTGTTTCGCTCGAAACTGACACGCCCGTAGCTCCACGTAAAGCGAAATCCTCAAATGGATTCATGGACAGAATGGAAGACCGCTGGCGTAACCGCGGTGATGGCACACCCGGCCAATAGTTGCTCTGCCAGTAGTTCATACTTGCCGTCATGACAACTTCTGACTCCGTTCAGCCAGCCGTACTCGGGCGCTTCTTCGAGGATTTTGTGGTGGGTACCACTTACCAGCATCCCTTTGGGCGCACCATTTCTGAAGCTGACTCGACATGGTTCACGCTTTTGACCTGCAACACAAATCAGAACCACTTCAATGCCGACCTCGCTAAGAGCAACCCGATTACTGGCGGGCGCGTCATTGTTAACTCAGGTTTCACTGTGGCGTTAGTGCTTGGCCTGTCAGTAATTGACATGAGTCAAAATGCAGTGGCTAACCTCGGCTGGACTGACATCAAGTTGACACATCCTGTTTATATCGGCGATACCTTGTACGCCGAATCCATTTGTCTGGAAAAACGCGAGAGCTCATCTAGGCCTGAACTCGGAATCATCCGAATGAAGACCCGCGGATTGAATCAAGATGGCGACGAAATTGTTTCGTGGTTTCGGTCGGTAATGGTACCCAAGAGCTCTTCGGGTATCGGCCAGAATTATTTCCCGGCCGCGAAGTCCGGCCCACTTACCGCCTAATCAGTTAACTGATGGTGGTGCCGGCGGGTGGGCTGACCGGTGGCGCAACATCACAGGTGCGCGTTGGCGGGCGGCCGGCGAATCGGTCAGCTATCCAGTCCACGACCGCGGGCCCGATAGTCGTAGCGGTGTCTTGATGGCTAACATCGCCGATCCACAGCATCTCGATCATTGAACCCGCCTTGCACCACTTTTCTTGAAGCACCGCATTGGGCCATGGAAGAACAACGGCATCAGCCGTGCTCTGCCCGATGAATACTGGCATTGATGCTGGAAGTGGTGGCGGGGTTTGCTCACGTGCTTTCACCCCCCATTCAGTGTCATTTAGATTCTTGACGAAGAACTCTTGGCCTAAATCGATTCGAACCATGCCTTCAATCGCGGCCGCGATGATGCACTCATTTGCTAATCGAGGGCCATTTGCCTGGCCCTTGGGGGAGATGTTCCCATCGAGCGGTAAATCTGGATAAACCACCGGCCAGGATTCGACTATCTCTGGGCCTATCGCCCAGCCAACTGCGGTGTTCCACTGAGCCCCCATGATGAGGTTGAGTTCACCGGCCGGTGCGGCCGCTGCCAGGCCGATCAAGTTAAGTTCCGGCGCTAGCTTCGGTGCAAGGTGCCCAGCCCAAAGGGAGGAGTGCCCGCCTTGTGAATGGCCCCAAACCACGTATTCGCTACCGGCCTGCGCTGCGGGGAATTCTCGAATCGCGCGAACCGAGTTCACAACGTCACGCACCTCGGCTTGTGCTACCAGATAGAGATTCGGCCCTGGGGTACCCATGCCCGCATAATCGGTTGACACAACCACCCAGCCAAGCTGCATCATCTGGTCAAGCCAGTTAGTGGTGTCCTGCAGTGGATTAGTGGATCGTGATGGCGTGCAAGCATCACCTTGGCCCACAGTTCCGTGCGCCCATGCAACCACCTTGCGCCCACCTGCTGGGGCGGGCTCGTCTGGGATGAACATCATGCCGCCAGAAACCGCGGGAGTTCCATCCGGGCGTTGCGTGGAGTAGAGCATCCGGTAAGCGGTGGCACCAGGAACGTTAACGGCTAAAGGTTCGCTGCGAATCAAAGTTCCGGGTTTACCTGGAATTGGGCTTGGTGGGGTGTAGAAAGCATCTAGCCCGCTTTGGGTGATGTTGGTTTCTCGGGTAGAGGCAACATAGGACGCGATCAGGGCCATCAGCAGTGAAAAAATTATCGCGCCGACCACGAGCAGGGTCCACTTAAAGGCGCGCATGGAGAGCACAGTATCGGGTTTAAGTTGCCCCTTGGGCGCCTTGGGCACCACGGTGGCTGGTCGGTGCCTGCTTTCAGCCCTGCCACCTACTAGGACATGATTGGTCCATGACGACGCCGGGGGAGCAACCCGATGAGGGCACCGGGCAAGAGGTGGTGTTAGTTGTTAATCAGGTACCGAGCCCGGGGGCGACGAACCCTGTTAGCGAGTTAGTCGGTTTAGCAGCCGGTCTTGTCGGAGCTGTGGCTTCAGTAATTGACCATACGGTTACTGCGGGGGTTAATGCTGCTCTTGATCGAGTGGTTCCGATCGCGGTGAACGTTGTCGTTGACCGCATAGACCTAACGAAGATTGTGCTGGAGCGAGTTGACATCGATGCGATCGTTGCAAGTGCGAATATGGATAAGATTATTGATCGCGTGCCGATGGTTGATATCGCGAATTACATCATTGATGAGATTGATTTACCGAAAATTATCCGCGAGTCAACCGGGGGCATTGCTACTGACGCGGTCAACGCTGCGAGAATGCAGACCTTGTCGATTGATGAATTCATTAACAAAATCGCGGATTCAGTAATGTTTAGACGCAAGGGGCGTAACTCCGAGTCACCTACCAGCAGCGATTCCGCGAGTGGCCAATGACAAGTTTTGAAAAGTTTCGGCAGCAATTGGCCGCCGGGGAGGTGCCAAACCCAGCTCAGGTTGTCATTCCCGAAAAGGCGAAGTCGAAACAGGGGCACCGGTCGGGAATTGTGACGCGGGCTCTTGCGGTAGCCATTGATATCTCAGTCACCATTGTGGTGATGCTGGTCAGTTACGGGCTGCTTTGGTTGTTCTTGCTTTTGATCGCACCGATCAAAATATTCGAAATGCCAGAGGCGTCCTGGTTTTTCTTGGCTGGGTTTGTGCTGCTCTGGGCTTATTGCACCGCATCTTGGGCGCTGTCAGGGCGCACTCTGGGCAATCACCTAATGGGAATACAAGTAGTTGACTACAAAGGTAACCGCCTAGGCTGGCCGCTTTCGGCACTTAGGTCAATTTTCTCTATGGTATTTCCTATTGGTTTACTCTGGGTGGTGGTTAGTCCGACTAACCGATCAGTCCAAGACACCATTTTGCGCACCGGCGTGGTGCACAACTGGTCGGTCACCCTTATTGATCCGTTTGTCAAGGAATAATTCGCACCGTGCGATCACGGTCCACCAGCGCCACCCACTGCTGGCCAGGCTTAAATGGCATTGGCGAGCCATCAGCAAGTGCGAATGTCGTACCGAGTTCCTCGCTCGGTCGATTCCAGATCACATCCCAGACTTGGCCGTCGCGCAAAACTAATGCTTTACCGGTTCCAACGGTTTCGGCCAGTGGGGTCCGGCCGCCGCTGTGGTCGTGGAATCCCGAGTCGGTTTGCTTCACGTATTGGATCACAACGGTGCTCGCCTGCTGGCTGCCCTCAATTTCTTCACCCTTAGCCGGTGCACCATTTAATCGAACGTTGTACCGTCCGGTAATTGGGTCATAAACAAAACGAACACTTGAGTACGGCCACTCGGCGGTCACCTTGCTGGCGGGCCTGCCACCGAGCGGAGTGTCCTCGGAAAACAGAAAGCCGATGTCGGTGCTGAACGAGGCTTTTGGTGCCCTTTCTAGCATCACCTGGCCATCGGCGAAGTAGTTGTAAGGCGCTCTGCGATTAGAGTCGCGCGAGTAGCCCTCACCACCCTTGTTGGCTGAGACATCTTCAAATGATGCTGCTTCAAGCATGGGCCAAAGTTTTTGTTGTGCACCCGAGAAGGCAAATGCCGGGCTGCCGTACTGGGCGAGCAGCTCAATGTCGGTGATACGCGCAGAGCGCACCGGGCCAATGTGATTTGGTATTGCGGAGGAGAAAATCGCGGCAATTCGAGTCAGGCCCCATTCAACTTCCTCAATATAGACCACATCTGCCGAACCAAGGCCAGCGTGTGGTTGCGCATTGCGGGTGTTATCGAGCTTGACTACCAGCACCGGCTTTGGAGTTGGTTCTGGTAGGCCGGTCAGTGGTGAAAGCAAAACAATCGGGCTCGGGCTCGGGCTCGGGGTGGGAGTTGGTGTTGGGGGCAAAGTGGTGGGGGAGGGGGCTGGCGCTGCGCTGGTCAGCGGTGTGCTGCTCACCGGAGGCTGCGAAGCGATGGTGCCTGAGGTGCCACTACTGCACGAGGCAATTAGTAGGGGTACTGCGATCGCGCAAAGCCCTAGACCAGCTTTACCAAATTGAGTTCTCAGCATGACGGCACTCTACGTGTTTGGCCCTGGTTAGACGGGTAAGCGCCTATTCGGGAATAGTTGCGTCGTGACTCCCGCGCCAACCCTGCGAGTGGAAAGAACGCTACTGCGTGAGTATGGCGGGCTGCTGGCAGCGATTGATGAGGTTGGCCGAGGGGCACTTGCTGGACCTGTAAGTGTTGGTGTTGTGGTTATTTCAGCTCAAACGCTGGCTGCGCCGGAAGGGGTGCGCGATTCAAAATTGCTATCCGAGCAACGTCGAGTTGAGTTGGCTCCGCTTATTGCGAATTGGTGCGTGGCAAATGTGGTTGGTCATGCCACGAACGATGAGATCGATGCCGTAGGCATCATCGCTGCACTTCGGCTTGCCGGGCGGCGAGCACTTGAGCAGTTGTCAGGCGCTGGCGTGCACCCGTCGGTGGTGTTACTTGATGGCCGTCACGACTGGCTCACCCCACCTCGGTTGACTCTGTTCGACGATTTCACCGATGATTGGCAACCGCCGCCGGTGGTGATGAAGGTCAAGGCGGACATGACTTGTTCTGCGGTGGCAGCGGCAAGCGTGTTGGCAAAAGTTGAGCGCGATGCGCAGATGGTCGCCTACGCCAAGGCCTACCCGGGTTATGGATGGGATGGGAATAAAGGCTATGCCGCACCTGACCACCTTTCGGCATTACGTAAAACTGGGCCGACCCCGTTGCATCGGATCTCCTGGAATCTCCCGGGGGTTACGTAAGGGCTTGGCTTACTAATTGGATATCGCTGGAAGTTATCCCCAAGGGCGCCGCATGTGGGTCCGCCTCCACAGCTAGGTGCGAGTCTCTAGTAGTTAGGTGCCGACCCCGCGAGAGTGCGCGCAGGGGGTGGTGGTGGTGCTGCGAAAAGACGCACTCGGCCAATACGGCGAGGAAGTGGCCGCACGGTACTTAAGTGGTCTCGGGATGAAAGTGATTGAACGAAACTGGCGATGTGAGTTCGGTGAGATTGACATTGTTGCTAGTGAAGGTATTGCTCTGGTGGTGTGTGAAGTCAAGACCCGAAGTAGCGAGGCATTCGGTAGCCCATTCGAAGCAATTACCCAACGCAAGCTTCGGCGGCTACGGCAGTTGGCTACCAAGTGGCTAGAAGCCCATCAAATCTATGCTCCGATGGTCCGCATCGATGTGGTCGGAATTGTGCAGGGTGCGGTTGGGCCTCCAGAAATCAAACACCTTCGTGGAGTTGAGTAATTGTGGTTGCGCAAGTACATGGCGTAGTGGTTTCAGGTGTTGCCGGATTGGTAATCCGCGTAGAGGTTGAAGTTGCTCAAGGCTTACCCAGTGTCGGAGTTATCGGATTAGCCGATGCCGCGGTGGGAGAATCGAAATGGCGCGTTCGGTCGGCAATTGGAAATGCTGGGTGTAAGTGGCCGGCCGCACGCGTAACGATTGGCCTTTCGCCAGCGGATATCCCAAAGCACGGAACCAGTTTGGATCTACCGATCGCCGTGGGGATCCTCCTCGCGACTGAGCAAATACCAGCTAACTCTGCCCAAGGCGCAACTTTTATCGGCGAACTGGGATTGGACGGCGAACTTCGCGCATTTCGGGCAGCCCTTCCGGCGGCAATCGCCGCACAGCGCTGCGGCATTAAACGTGTTTATGTTGCGCCGGGCAGCGCCAGGCAGGTTTGCGTGGTTCCTGGTGTTGAAGTTGTTGTTATCCGTGACCTAGCCCATCTGGTATCGGTGCTGAGAGGTGAAGCATCACCCGATGACGTACCTGAGGCCGAGCAATTAAAAGTGGCAACTCCTAGCTTTGACATGCTGGACATTCGTGGTCATGCACATGGGCGCTTCGCACTTGAAGTTGCTGCCGCTGGTGGGCACCATTTGTCACTTATAGGCCCACCAGGTGTTGGTAAAACCATGTTGGCTGAACGGTTACCAACCATCTTGCCCGATCTTGACGAGCAAACCGCAATTGATGTCACTTCAATACATGCGATTGCCGGAAGGTTGCCGGCCGGGGCTGGCCTGGTAAGCCGGCCACCATTTCAAGCACCCCATCATTCGGCTTCAGCAACCGCGATCTTGGGTACGGTGCGCGGCCACCGCACCATCCCGGGCGCGTTGACCCTCGCGCACGGCGGGGTGCTTTTTTTGGATGAAGCCCCTGAATTCACGCGTCCCAGCTTGGAGGGATTACGGCAACCGATGGAGTCAGGAGTGGTGCGAATAATGCGGGCCGCTGAAAGCATCGACCTACCGGCCAGATTTCAGTTAGTGATTGCTGCAAACCCCTGCCCGTGTGGCCACGGAGTAGGTAAGGGCACGTCTTGCCGGTGCACGTCGATGGCGAAGCGTCGCTACACCGAACGCCTATCGGGTCCACTCCGAGATCGCATCGATATCCGCATTGAAGTGCTACGGCCAACTATGGGTGAACTAGCCGCGCAGGCCGGTGATAGCAGTGCGCGGATTGCTGAACGCGTTGAGCTGGCTCGCACCAGAGCCGCGGTTAGGTTTAGCGAGCTGCCGTGGTCGGTCAATGCCCAGTTACCGGCGGGGGAGTTGCGGCGAAAGTGGGCTCCAGATGCCGCCGGGTGTGCGCTCTTGACCGAGGCGGAGCGCGGGGGGTTGAGCCTGCGCGGGGCCGATCGCGTATTGCGAGTGGCATGGACCTTGGCGGATCTTTGTGAAGAGGTGGGCCCGGGCCGCGACCATATTGCTATGGCACTTGGTTTACGGGGTCCTGAGGGCGGGCCTAAAAATGAATGAGTCCGAAGTAGACGCACTAATTGCTTTGGCGCATCTTGGTGAGCCTGGTGATCAAAGTCTCGGCGCCTATGTGAGAAAACTCGGGCCGGTGGCAGCGGTTGCGGCAATAACCGCACGCAAGAGCGGGCTCCGCGATGGAGTAGGTCTCCATGCGCGACTTGGACTCGCTGACCCGCAGGCAGCGCGAGATAAATGCGAACGCATTGGAGCGGAGATTATTACCCGCGGGACAATCAATTGGCCGACCCAACTTGATGATTTAGGCGATGGAGCCCCGTTCGCTTTGTGGGTGCAAGGCGCGGCTGGCCTGCGGCTAGCTTCGTTGCGATCACTTGCAGTTGTTGGTGCAAGGGCAGCAAGTTCATATGGTGAATCGGTCTGCCGAGACTGGTGTGCAACTTTTGCGGATGCTGGTTGGACAGTGGTTTCGGGTGGGGCTTACGGCATTGATGCGGCCGCTCATCGAGGGGCCCTTTCAGCAGGTGGAATAACAGTGTGTGTACTTGCAAGTGGGGTTGATGTTGCTTACCCTAAAGCCCATGAAGGGTTGATTGCTCGCATCGCTGACGAAGGAGTCGTGGTCAGTGAATCGCCACTTGGTGAAGGGGTGCGCCGGCATCGGTTCTTAAGTCGCAATCGAATAATTGCGGCTTTGACTAGAGCGACGGTCGTTATTGAGGCTTCGGTTCGCTCTGGTACTACCTCAACAGCGAACGCGGCAGTGCAACTCAATAGGCACGTTTTAGCGGTGCCGGGTCCGGTCACGTCTCCAATGTCAGCCGGCTGTCACAACCTGATTCGGGAGCAGGGCGCCATCTTGGCTTCATGCCCGGAAGACGTCCTTGAAGTACTCGGCCCGCTTTCGGTCTCCATCCCGCGCGGTGGTACTGATCAAAGATTGTGGGTCGTACCCCAGAGGCCTACCGATGATCTCACTACACGTGAGGTGCGAGTACTAGACGCATTCCCCAGTCGAGGTGAGGTGTCATTGAACAAGTTGGTCTGTGATGCTGGGATGAGCCCGATGGACGTGACCGCGGCACTTGGCATCTTGTCGATCGGGGGTTTTGTGCAGCCAAGTGGCATGAGTTGGGCCCGCATTGGGCGCGCCTGAAGCACCAACTCGCTCAGTGTTGTCACGATGGAGCCATGCTAGGTGATCTAACCGACCGGATAGACCTCGATGGGGCCTACTCGGGCTTCACGATTTATCTGCGCGATGAGCGGGGTCGAAGCCCGCACACGGTGCGCGCTTATTTAGCCGATCTTCGAGACCTATTCAATTTTTCGATCGAGCGGGGCTGCGATAGCCCAAACGACCTAACTTTGCCTTTGCTTCGCGCATGGCTGGCATCACTGCACAGCGGTGGCCAGGCGCGGGCCACCATTGCGAGAAAAGCGGCATCAGCGCGGGCTTTCACTGCTTGGGCGTTACGCCGCGGTTATACAGAGACTGATGTCGGTGTGCGCCTAGCCAGCCCACAGGTATCACGCACTTTGCCAACCGTGCTAGATGTTGATCAAGCCACAGCTGTGATGGATCATGCGGGTGTTGCGAGTGATGACGGTGACCCACTGGCTGTTCGCGATCGCTGCGTCGTAGAACTCTTGTACGCAACCGGGATTCGCGTCTCGGAGTTATGCGGTATCGATATGCGTGACGTCGATCTTGGCCGACGCACTGTTCGGGTAATCGGTAAAGGTGACAAGGAGCGGGTGGTGCCATTTGGGGTGCCAGCGGCGCAGGCGATAAAGGCATGGCTTGAAGTACGTTCGAAACTGGCCAATCCAGAAAGCGGTGAGGCGCTCTTTATTGGCGCGCGAGGCGGTCGAATGGATCAACGCGCGGCGCGAACCACGGTGGGGCGCCTAACTTTGGCTGCGGGTGTGCCGAAGCTCGCTCCACATGGTTTAAGGCACACGGCCGCCACTCACGTGCTGGAGGGCGGCGCGGATCTGCGCGCTGTGCAGGAGCTCTTGGGCCATGCGACGATGGCGACCACCCAGCGATACACCCATGTATCGGTAGAGCGGCTGCGGAAGTCATTCGTGCAGGCGCACCCCCGAGCCGAAGACGATTCGGTTTAAGAACTGCTGGGCGTCTGCTCAGTAGCAGTAACGGGTTCAGATAATCAGTGCCTGACTTAATCCCAAGATGTAGGCACCTATCGGCGCAGTGGCCTCCGGTGGCGACCCAGCCGAGGAGTTGCCCGGCGCGCACGGTTTCCCCGGGGGAGACTAAGGCGCGCACCGGCTCGTAGGTGGATCGCAGCGCCCCGTGCCGGATTGAAATTACCGGCCGACCTGCGACGGAGTGGGCAAACGTTACCGATCCAGGGCCGATCGCCCTAACTTCCTGGCCGGTGGTGGCGGCCAGGTCAATTCCGCGGTGCCCGGCCGACCACACCTGCGCCGGTGGGTCAAAACCGGAGACCACGGCCACGGGCGAGACTGGCCAAACCCAAAAGGTGATGGCTAATGGGGCGAATAGTAAAGGTGTCATCTACTGAGCCTGCTACCAAATGACTGGCGTTGCTAGGAGCCTGAATTCCCCGGTGGGTGGAATAACTACGGCCTGTGGATAAAGCGCCAACGGCTGCCCCATAGGATAGGGGAAAATACGCACGGCTTTTCCTTGGCGCTCTTCCCTCATGGCCAAGGCCGACACGGCACGGTCCCACTTCGGCGGGAGCCCGACTCGGAAGTCGTCAGGGGCATCGACCACCCGGTCGAAGCCAAGAACCGAAGCGCCGGTTACCCCGGCGCGTTGAAGGAGTGCTCTGCCATGGCTGTTGTGACCATGCGTCAACTGCTCGATAGTGGTGTCCACTTCGGGCATCAGACCCGTCGCTGGAACCCCAAGATGAAGAGATTCATTTTCACCGAGCGCAACGGGATCTACATTATTGATATTCAGCAGTCGCTGTCTTATATAGATCGCGCCTATGAATACGTCCGCGAGACTGTTGCCCACGGCGGCAGCATTATGTTCATTGGCACCAAGAAGCAGGGCCAAGAAGCAATCGCTGAGCAGGCCACGCGAGTCGGTATGCCTTATGTCAATCAGCGTTGGCTCGGCGGCATGCTGACTAACTTCAATACAGTTTCGATGCGCCTTCGTCGAATGAAGGAACTTGAGTCGATCAACTTTGAGGACGTCGCTGCTTCAGGATTAACCAAGAAAGAACTTCTCATGATGCGCCGCGAGAAGGACAAGTTGGTAAAGACCCTCGGCGGTATCCGCGAAATGACCAAAATCCCGAGCGCGGTGTGGATCATCGATACGAACAAGGAACATATTGCGGTAGGCGAGGCACATAAGCTCGGTATCCCCGTGATCGCTGTCCTCGACACCAACTGCGACCCTGATGTTGTCGACTTCCCAATCCCGGGAAATGACGATGCGATTCGCTCGGTGGCACTGCTTACGCGTGTTATCGCTGATGCAGTGGCTGAAGGCCTGATGGCCCGCGCTGGTCGCGCGATCGCTGATGTCGAAAGCACTGAGGAGCCACTTGCCGAGTGGGAGCGCGAGCTACTTGCCGGCCCAGTTTCCGAAGAAGTGGTAGCAGTTGCAGAGACCGAGGCCGCGCCCGTCGTAGTCGTCGAAACCGAAGTTAAATAAGCGAAAGGGATCCAAGATCACCATGGCGAACATCACCGCCGCAGAAGTTAAGAAGCTCCGCGACGCCACGGCCGCCGGAATGATGGAGTGCAAGCGTGCCCTCGAAGAAGCTGATGGCGACTTCGACAAGGCTGTTGAGATTCTCCGTATTTCGGGTGCCGCTAAGGCCGCCAAGCGCGGTGCCGAGCGCACCGTTTCCAACGGGCTAGTTGCCGCTGACGGTAATGCGATGATCGAGTTGCTCTGCGAAACCGACTTCGTTGCTAAGAGCGCTGACTTCCAGACACTATCGGCGGCCATTGTTAAAACCGCGGCTGCTGGCCAGATTGGCGATATTTCCGCCTTGGGTGCGGCTAGCCTTGCTGACGGTCGCACTGTGGCTGATGCGATTGCCGAA
>CAEZWW010000003.1_pt1 | contig 15057 bp, 18 predicted proteins | sample 7265091 | NCBI WGS metagenome assembly CAEZWW01 (sample SAMEA6813892, study PRJEB35770) | uncultured Actinomycetes bacterium | biome: Freshwater; feature: Freshwater reservoir; material: water | place: Czech Republic | collected 2015-11-04 | depth 0.5m m
CCGGGTAGCAGCAAACACTCGATCGGGCCAGCCTCCAGCCACTGACACATTTAGTTGGCTAGTTCTCGCCGCTTTAGTCGATGCAGTGACCGCGGGCACCGAGAACAGTCTAGTGCACCTCGAACTTCGCATCAAGCGCCCCGCCTCGGTAACGGTATAGCCGATCACGATGCCTGAAACCCCAGTAGCACCTGTTTCTACAGGTCGATGGAGTTTGGCTAAGCGCGACCACGCCCACGGATTATTCATCCAGCTGGCTGGGATACCTGCCACGGAACAAGGCCACAAAGCCATCCGTGACGAACTGGTAGAGATGCACATGCCATTGGTCGAACACCTTGCTCGCCGGTATCGCGATCGCGGTGAATCCCAGGAAGACTTAGTGCAAGTTGGCATGGTTGGGTTGATAAAAGCAGTTGACCGGTTTGAGGTGGCACGCGGGCTAGAGTTCAGCACTTTCGCAACTCCAACGATTCTCGGTGAAATCAAGCGACATTTTCGCGATCATGCCTGGGCGGTACATATCCCCCGCCGACTTCAGGAGCGAAATGTTGAAATCAACAAGGCCATTGACTCCCTCACCCGCGAACTTAATCGACCACCTACCATCGCTGAGCTAGCTAAGCGCAGCGAGCTCACCGATGCCGAGGTGTTGGAGGCCATGGAGGCCGGCCGTGCCTATACCGCAACGTCCATTGACGCTGCTTCAGAGGCACATGCCGGCGGAGACAGTCCATACGATCGTCTCGGCGGTGACGACTTAGCCCTCGAGGAATTCGAATTACGCGAATCCTTCCGCCCGCTGCTTGCCGCACTACCAGAACGCGAACGCCAAATAGTCATACTCCGGTTCTTCATGAACCAATCACAAAGTGAAATTGCCGAACAACTCGGCATATCGCAGATGCATGTGTCGCGGTTACTCGCTACATCGCTTGCCCAGATACGCGAAGGTATGAGCGATAACTAGTCAGGTTGTGAATTACTAGCGCGAATTGCGCGACCGACTTGTGGTGTCAAAGCCAGCACCCCGCCGACTACGGCACATATTAAAACTGCTAGACCCACCCCCTGTCCTGGCCCTGCCGAATTTTGGGCGACCGGGAAACCTACAAGAAGTGCAATTAACTGGGCCAGCACAAATGGTGACCGGGTCCAGCGCTGCCCTTGCATCCAACCCCGGCCAATTATTAGCAGGCCGATACCAAAAACCATAAAAATTAAAATCTGTATGAACAGCGCTGGACCATTAGAGACTTCAGCCGGCCCCGTCGTGCCAAAGCGGATCGCCTGTATGACGTCGTAGCACGCGTACCCGATAAGTGCTAACCCTTCCGCCCCCGAAATAGCGGCGAGGGCTATCAGTTCGAACCTTGGTTTGACACCACCCATAGGTCCGAGCCTAGGGCGCTGGCTTATTGGCACCACCGGGTGTCGCGATTAGAGTGGTCGTGTGCGCGGGCTACTAGTGGTAAACCCAAAGGCGACCACAACCTCACCTCGAGTTACCGATGTGCTGATTCATGCCCTCGCCGATGAACTTGATCTAGAAGTGACTGTCACAAATCACCGCGGACATGGATACACCTTAGGCGCGCAAGCCCGCACTCAAGAACTCGACGTGGTTCTAACTCTTGGCGGTGATGGGGTAATTAACGAAGTAGTAAACGGCATGTTAATTGACGGGCCGGGGCCAAAAGTTCCAATGCTGGCAACCGTGCCAGGTGGCAGCGGCAATGTGTTCGCGCGATCGCTGGGCCTTCCGAATGATCCGGTTGAAGCCACCGGGCAGTTACTTGATGCGCTTCGTGAAAAACGTTTTCGAACGATTGGGCTCGGCACGGTAGCCGGCCTAACCAGCCCTGACATGGTTAATCCGCAGCAGATCCGTTGGTTCACCGCAAATGCTGGCCTTGGTTTGGACGCGGAAATTATTACAGCTATGGAAAATCAACGCCGCACGGGCGAGACCGCCAGCCCAACCCGCTACCTGCGCACCGCCTTGAATTCATTTTTCTTGCGTACTGATCGAAAGCACCCAGCCCTTAGCCTCCACCGCTCCGGTGCCAACCCGGTTACCGGTGTCTTCATGGCGGTGGTTCAAAACACTTCACCATGGACTTATTTCGGTGCCTGGCCCATTGACCCGTGCCCACAAGCCTCCTTCGAAACCGGCCTGGATGTTTTCGCCCTTCGCGCAATGCGGGTGGCTGCCGCGATGCGGGCGACCAGGCGCATGGTGATGAGCTCCCGGGCGGGTTCGAGCCGCAAGGCCATGGTCGTTTGGCACGACCAAGGCCAGTTTTCGATCACCGCAAATCGCCCCACCCCGATACAGATCGACGGTGAGGCCGCCGGCCTGGTTACCGAGGTGACATTCGCCTCGGTAACTGACGCCCTTCGGGCCATGGTTTAGCGGGTGAACCCCGCCAGTCGCGCATTTACGGCATATACGACATAACGGGCCTAAAGTGACGAACCTGACAGGAAGATTTACCCAATTTCGGCCTTTCGCCTTGCTCAGTCGCGCCTCGTCTGAGACCCTGTTCCAGTCATTTGTTTTTAGGTGGCGGCGATCTTCCCCCGGGAAAATTCAGGCGACCCCTGAAGATTCTCAACGACACGCCGGCACGTGAAAGCAATCACGAGTTTCGGAAACCCCGAAGCCGACCATTTTGGAGTGAGTGCTCATGGATTGGCGTCACGAGTCCGCATGCCGTGACGAAGACCCAGAATTGTTCTTCCCGATCGGCAATACCGGACCAGCTTTGGTCCAGATCGAAGAAGCAAAACTGGTCTGTCGTCGCTGTAGCGTCGTTGACGAATGTCTTCGCTGGGCGCTCGAAACCGGCCAAGATGCCGGCGTGTGGGGCGGGCTAAGTGAAGATGAGCGGCGGGCGCTTAAGCGACGCAATGCTCGACTGAGGGCGCGCTCGAACGTTTAGTGCACAGATTGTGGGATTTCGATGCATGCCATCGCTCCCCCAGTTTCGCCGTTGCAGATCAAGAACTTGCCGCGTAGTTCACCGGTAGCGAGGGACTCAACGATTTGTAAGCCGAGGCCGGCATCAGAATCTGCGAATCCACTTGGTGAACCGATACCGTCGTCACGAACTACAACTCGCACCTGGCCGTCGCCTTGCGAGAGTTCGACCGTAATAGAAGTTGCGTGGGCGTGCTCAACAGCATTGTGCAATAACTCTGAAATACTCATGGCGAGTGGCGTGGCTTGTTCACTCGGTAACGCACCGCAACTACCGACTCTCCTGATCAAGGGCGCCTGCGATGCAAATGCCGAAGCCAACTCAGCCATCAAGCCAATGATTCGATCGATGATCTCATCGAATGCCACAGTTTCGCCGGTATCACGAGACAAAATCTCGTGAACCACGGCAATGGCGCCCACTCGCAATTCGGCCTCTCCCAATGCCGCCTTCGTCTCCACACTTGACGCACGGCGACCTTGTAGGCGCAATAAAGCTGCGACGGTCTGCAAATTATTCTTCACCCGGTGGTGAATTTCACGAATAGTGGCATCTTTGGAAAGTAGGGCAAGTTCACGGCCGCGAATATCAGTTACATCGCGAACCAAAACCACACTCCCGAACACTGAACCTTGAATTTGCAGCGGAATACCCTGCACTAACACGGTGGCAACATTGTTTTCGATGTCAGCACGTCCGGCAGCCTTACCACTGGCAATGAGCATCAAGCTCTCATCCATCGGAGTCGGGCGCCGTGACAGGTGCGAGAGAATTGCCTTTAACTCTTTGCCCACAACATCTGTAGCTAAACCTAAGCGATGCAATGCACTTACCGCGTTTGGGCTCGAATACGTAACCATCCCATTTTCATCAAGCCTGATCAGCCCATCTCCAACCCGCGGAGCGTCAGCTGACTCGCCAATGACCGTGAGAGCCGGGAAAGTACCTTCAACGAGCATGCGTAATAAATCATCCGCGGTCGTTAAATAGATTTCTTCGAGATTGCCTGCCACCCGTGGTTGCCCGGATGAATGCCGCGCCACCACCGCTATGACTCGATCACCAAAGTGCACCGGATAGGCATGCCCGAAATTTTGACCAAAAGCCAACGCCTGGTCAATATCTGGAAAGCGCCCACGTGGGGCGAAATCCCCGATCACATCATCCGGCACCCGTGTCGGAGCCGTGGTCGGCCGCACCTGCGCCACCGCGATTAGCCCGCCCTCGTTCCAGGTAGGTAGCCAAAGCACTAAGTCACTTAATGCCAGATCGGCTAGCAGCGGCCACTCCCTGACTATGGCATGGAGTCGATCGATCTCAGCGGCCGTTAAATCCGTGCGCTCGCTGGCGAGTTTCGTCACCGTCGGCATGCAAGAAGTGTATGGCCTCCCCTCACGGCCAAACGCGCTGACCGCTGGTCCAGGTGCCGAGTACTGAAATATTCTCGATCTCGTTGGGGTCTACGGAGCGCGGGTCGACCGCAAGCCAGACGAGGTCGGCCCTTGCACCCGGGCGAATCACCCCCGCACTAGCGTCACCCGCTTGAAACGCGACACCGGACGTGTACGCAAGAAGCGCTTCTTCAACTGTTATGCATTCTTGCGGCATCCAAACTGGGTCAGCGGCGGTCATCTTGCGGGTTACCGCAACCTGGATCCCTGCGAGTGGCGAGTATGTCGTAACCGGCCAGTCACTACCAAAGGAGATGGGAGCGCCACTTCTTAATATCGTACCGATTAGGTATTGACGATTGGTTCGCTCGGGGCCCAATCTAGGTGCGGTTAATTCGGACTGACAAGAATCAAACTTCGCCCAATAGGGCTCGAAGTTTGCAATAACACCAAGTTCGGCAAACCGGCCAATATCTGCGTGATCAACCAATTGGGTATGCGCAATGACCGGGCGACGATCACGTGCACCGTTAACCATGCTGGCGTGCTCAATCGCATCAAGGGCCATTCGCGCTGCGCCGTCACCAATCGCATGGATATGTGTCTGAAATCCAAGGGAATCAACTGCTGCTACCGCGCTTTTTAGGTCGTCGGGCTGCCAATTTGGTAGCCCCTTCGAATGCGGGCAGTCGCAATACGGCTCAAGCAGTGCGCCGGTTGCTGACTCGATAACCCCGTCGGCAAAGAATTTAATGGTATTTGCAACTAGCCTCGGTGAGCCTGCTTCCTCTACCCGGGCGCGGGCGGCGACAAACTCATCGAGCTGATGGCGCCAATTATTTGAATCGGCCCAAAGAGCCATCGCTACTTTGCACGTCACCAGGCCGCGACGGTCGGCCTCGATCCAAGTGTTGACGTCCGTGGTTTCCACCCAAGCATCTTGGACCCAGGTTAGACCGGCAGCTGCAAAGCATTCGTCGGCGTGGGCAATAGCGCTCATACGTGTCTCTAGTTCAATCGGGGGCATTAGCGCGTAAACCGGACTCCAAGCGCCCCATTCACGCAAGGTACCTATTGGTTCGCCCGTAGTATCAATCACGACCTCACCATCATGCGGCTGCACCAGGTCGCGCGTGTAGCCAGCCCGAAGTAAGGCTTCAGAGTTAACCCACACAGTGTGGTAATCCGATGCGCGCAGAAAGACCGGGCGATCGGGAACCACCGCATCAAGCCAGGCGGCCAGGAAGACACCATCCGGTGCCAAAGTTTGATCGAATCCCTCACCACGAATCCACTCAGCATCGGGGTTTGAAGCCGCCCATTCGCCAACGGCAAGTGCAATCTCCTCGACGCTTCCAAGGTCGCGTATCGGCGCAAATTGCTGCTCAAGGCCTCCGAAGACCGGGTGCACATGGCCATCTCCAAAACCGTAGCAAATGAACCCACCTGCCGCGTCAATCACCACGTCAGCCGGCAGCCGTTTTGCAGTGGCTCCAACCGCCAAAATACTGCCCTCGTCAATAAGGACGGCATCGGTTACCGAAATATCGCCACCGGGTAGGCGCACGCCAGTCCAAACGATGGCATTTTGAATCCGAACGGTAGCCATTGGCACTCCTTATAGCGAGTTACAAGGATCCGCAGACGCCAACGCGGACTCGATGCAGAGCACAGTACATTGTGTTTTCCATCAAGGCAGGGGACAGCGCGTTTGAAGATCCGTGAAATTCGGCCAGCGGAGTTTGCTGCCGTCGGCGACCTTTGTGTGCAGGCTTACGAAACTGGCGGCCACCTGGATCCAGGTAGCCCATATGCCGCGACAATCCGCGATGTCGCACATAGAGCAACCGCGGCCACAATGCTGGTGGCAGAGAGCGGGGGGCAAATCATCGGCACCGTAACTATTTGCTCCCCTGGAACCCCTTACGCTGAAATTTGTCAACCAGGTGAGTTGGAATTTCGCTTCTTGGCCGTAGAACCCAAACACTGGGCCCAAGGAGTGGGCAAGGAACTTGTTCGTGAATGTGAAGAGCGGGCTCGAGGAATTGCTACCCAATTGGTGATATGTGTAATAGATATAAATATTGGCGGGCACCGCTTTTATGAAAAACTGGACTTTGAACGTTTACCCGAGCGAGATTGGGAGCCGCGGCCGGGGATCTATCTGCAGGCATACCGCAAGGCACTTTAAAACTAGCAAAATGATTCTCGATCAACTACGGCCCGGGTGACAGTTCCTACTCCAATGCGCTTTGCCTGCCCAGACGCCAAAGTATGACTCGCACTTACGGCGAAAGAAACACGATTGCCAACCACATCGATAATTTCAGCATGTGCGTGAACTTTGGCACCTATCGGAGACGCCGCTATATGGTCGACCTCGACCCTAGTGCCGACCGAGGTGTGTCCCGGCGCTAGCCGTCCTGCAAGCGCGGCACAGGTAGCTGCCTCCAGCAGCGCTATTAAACGTGGTGTCGCCAAGAAGGGCACCTCACCGCTGCCCATCCATTCGGCGGTATCGGCCGGTGTCACAGTCATGGTGGCATCACCATGTGCATTGAGCAGATTATCGAGCAACGAATTAGTCACGAGCCCAACCAGTCCAGCTACAAAACTATGGCGATGACATCGCCTTCACGAACTACATCTCCGGGGGCAACGACAATCTCGGTTACAATTCCGGCTTCCTCCACAATAACTGGTATCTCCATTTTCATGGACTCAAGAATCACCAGAGTGTCGCCAACGACAACTTCATCGCCGACGGTGGCCAAGACCGTAAGGACTGATGCGACCATTTCAGCACGTATGGTCTGTGACATTTGCCCTCCTTAGACTCCGTTACCATCATTTCATGATTTAGCACCTGATTGCACCATTAGTCTCGATAAGTGGCGTAGTCTCGATAAGTGGCGCTAATCTGCCTGACTTCGGCGACTATCCGGGCTCGGCACTCAGCTGTGATCTCAGCATCACCGCATGAGCGCTTAACCATGGCCTTAATGGAGACTTCGGCAGCATAACTTTCATTACATGGCGGGCATTCAGCCAGGTGCGTGGTGACTTCGAGGTAGTGAACTTCATCAATCTCGCCGTCAACATATAAATAGGTCAGCGATAGCACCTCGGTGCACGGTGTAGCGTGCGGGTTTCCGCAACTCATGACCCACTCCCTTCGATCGGAGCCGCCGAGATAAACCCACGCGCGGTCGCGTATTCGGTTAGTTGGTCACGAAGGAGTCTTCTCCCTCGATGCAGTCTTGACATCACGGTGCCCACCGGTGTCTCCATGATCTCGGCTATCTCTTTATAGGAGAACCCTTCGACATCGGCCAAATAAACCGCGAGCCGAAACTCCTCAGGCACCGCAGCCAGTGCGTCCCTTACTTCGGCGTCGACCAAATGATCAAGGGCTTCAACCTCGGCCGAGCGAAGACCAGTGGAGGTATGTGATGCGGCCTCGTGGATCTGCCAATCCGTTAAATCATCAGTGCCTGTTTGATACGGTTGACGCTGCTTCTTGCGATAGATATTGATGTAGGTGTTCGTGAGAATACGAAAAAGCCAGGCCTTCATGTTCGTGCCATCTACAAAGGAGTCAAACGCCGCAAATGCTTTTACGTAGGTCTCTTGCACGAGATCTTCAGCATCTGTGGGATTACGTGTCATTCGAAGTGCGGCTCCATAGAGTTTGTCCATCAAGGGCATGGAGTCGCGCTCAAAGCGCTCGGACCGCGCATTCGCCGTCTCAATAGCGGCTTCGACCATAGCGTTTGTATTCTCAGTCATCGAGGGGAATCCTATTGCTGCGGTTCTGGTATCAAAGAGGAGCACACCTCTTGAAACTCCGATGGGCCCGCGGGTATTCCGGGCAGGGCTGAAACTAACGCCGGTCCGTTGTTGCTCACCTTATTTACCACGGTCGACACCGGGTAGGAAGCCAACGGAACCGAGGTTGTTGCCCCGGCCAAGGCCAATTCGCCGCCAACGCAGTGGTCGAGCCAACCGGAGCGATCTTCGCGCGCGATCAACACCGGCATCCGGTCGTGAATCTGCGAGATATCCCCTTTGGAGGCGGTCGTGATGATCGTGCAGGTCATCAACCAGGCTGCCGGATTTGGCTCAGCGACACTTGGGTCCCGCCACCACTCGTAAAGCCCCGCCATCGCCAGCGGTGCTCCATCAGCTGCATGTATGTAGAACGGCTGCTTTGGTGGGGCGGACCACTCGTAATAGCCATTGGCCGGAATTAGGCAGCGCCGCTTACCAAACGCACTGCGAAATGAGGGTTTATCAGCAACGGTCTCAACACGGGCATTAATCATGCGTGAAGCCATCGACCTATCTTTGGCCCAGGAGGGAACTAGCCCCCAGTGGGCAACTTCGAGTGCATTACCGGGCGTAGCGCTGTCCTTATTGTCCACGACCACATATACCCGCTTTGTTGGTGCCACGTTGTAATCAGCTAATAGGTTCTCCACCGGAGGAATAATGACTTCAAATTCGGCAACTAGGGCAGCTGGGTCGAGGGCCGCTACATATCGTCCGCACATGGACTAAGAATCCTCCATCTCAGCCGATGGGTCAGTGCTTCTGAAAAGCATTAACTGCTGTCGGAAATTATCGAGTCGGCCGACAAGGGAGACCGAAGCAAGCACATCACTTACGACTTCATTATGGCCAACAAGTTCATCCGCGGTAAGCCGCAATCGTGCGTGGAATTCCTCGTCAACCTCTGCCAGCCTGTGCTCATTGGTACCTCCAAGTGGCTCCCCCTGCGCACCGAGTGCCACTCGAGCCATCTCCGCGGCCAGCGCTGTCACCTTGCGTAGTTCGTCAGCAGTAAGGCTGGGCTGCAAGTCGCGGTCATAGAGCAAATTAGCCGCCCCTGCGATTCCACGAATTTGGATGACGATCCCACCCATCGCTCGTAGTTGCAGCGCATCTGCGTCGAGCCGGCTTCTGACCTTATTCCCACGCGGATTAAATTGCACACTCTCCGCTAATCGCCCCAGTTCGCTCAATGCATCCGCCATGAGAGGCTGCAAGGCTCGGCTCGCGGTGATGTACTCGTGAATCTCATCATTCTTCAAAGGGCCCTTGGCTCGACCACTTTCGCTTCCTATCGCTTCTAACAAGGCAATTGCTGCATCACGCGGCAGTTTCAGTTTCGCCTCAAAAATCTCCGGCTTAGGTCGAGGCGGGTAGATATAGATTGCAGCGATGCCAATTGCTCCCCCGATTACCACATCCAACACCCGCCAAAGATCCTGCGTGAAGGTGTTTGGACCGATCGCCATCACAAAAATTACCGCGGTCGGGATCTGCAGCTGACCACCAATCGACCAGGGCAGGGCTCGCGCGACGAGAAGTGAAACGAGCGTCGCGATGGCAAAAGACCACCAGGTCAAGCCGACCCAGTTAACCCACAATGCCGAAACCAAGACTGCAGCCCCGCTACCGATGATCCGCTGGAGCGAGACACCCAAAGTGCTCCAAGGTGAAGTTTGTACGACCAAGAGCGCCGTCAGCGGTGCAAAAAAACCTAATTGGCTATGCGTCAGCGAAATTGCGACCAGCCACGAGACGCTAATCGCCAGTGCTACCCGCACCACTTGGCCAATGGATCCGAGGCCGCGCCCCCCTTGTAGGAGCACCCCCGAAATACTCATTTCGGGGAGCAGGTCTAGTCCGTGATTGGTCTTGGCCACCGGCCCAGCGTAGTGCCAATGAGCGGACCTCATATGCTGTTGCGTATGGCTGAAATGAGTCGTCGGACTGTTCTTGTCGCGGGGGTTTCCCTAGGGTTCGCAATGACGACTTCGGGGGCAACGGCACTGCGTGCTTTAGCCGCTGATGGGGTGCGCACCGTCAACGTCCTAGGTGATTACACGATCCGTAATGCCACGACCGGGTGCCAGGTTTCCGTCACCGTACGTAAAGGCATACGGAGCATCACCTCGAATGGATTACCCGATTATCAACCAGGCACCTTCCCTAATTCGGGTAACCCCAACGCCATTAGCGCGCAGAACTATTCATACTCCTTGCCGACGAAACCAAAACTCACGACGATCACGCCATTCGACATCCCGCAGTCATTCGGTATCTCAGTTGACGGAGTGCTCTTCGATCCTTTCGCCGCCGAGTATTGGAACAAAGACCGGAACAGCGGTTGGCAGTACTACGCACTAGGTGGTGGGGTCGACTTAGGTATTGACCAGAACAATGCTCATGTGCAGCCCAGTGGCGCCTACCACTTGCACGGTGTCCCCGATGGCCTCCTCAAAGTCCTTGGGAGTTCGCGGCATTCACCACTTGTTGGATGGGCCGGTGATGGCTTTCCTATCTACGTACGCAACGGTTACGCGAATTCGAAGAAGGCCGGCAAGGTCCGGGCCATAAAATCGTCTTACCAACTCAAAACCGGTACGCGCCCCTCCGGGCCGGGCGGCACCTACAACGGCTGGTTCAATCAGGACTACGAGTACATAGCTGGTTCTGGTGATCTCGACGCGGCTAACGGGCGCTTTTGCGTGACACCTGACCACCCCAAGGGCACCTACGCGTATTTCATCACCGACGGTTTCCCAAGTGTGCCAAATGCCTTCGCGGGAAGCATCGCATCAAGTTTCCTCGCGAAAGCACCTACCGGTGGAGCACCTACTGGCGGACCACCATCCGGCGGCGGACCACCTACTGGCGGACCACCCGGCGGCGGACCACCCCCTAGGGCTAAGGGCTGATGCCCGCAGCCAACACCCCGGGCGGTGAGCCGAAAGCGGCTACCAGCTTTTGGCCAGCACCCACCGCTGATGCCCCCGTATCCGCCAAGGTGTCGGTACCAGGATCGAAATCTGCGACCAACCGCGCCCTCATTCTTGCCGCACTTGCTGACGGCCCAAGTCAGATTATTGACGCACTAGATGCCCGCGATACCCGGTTGATGATCAATGCCTTAGTTGCCATTGGCGTCGATATCGAAATAACTCCTGGCCGCCAACCCGGCAACTTTGACCTACTTGTCACCCCTAGACCACTACGCGGCCCAGCAACAATCGATGTCGGATTAGCGGGCACCGTAATGCGATTTGTTCCACCACTCGCAGCGCTCGCTACCGGTGAAGTGAATTTTGACGGGGATATTGGTGCCCGCAGCAGACCCATGGGGGCCACTCTTAATGCACTTAGCGACCTTGGCGTTAGCGTTACCGGTGAACAGTTGCCATTTACCATCGTCGCAACTGGTTCCGTCTCCGGTGGTCAAGTGACAATCGATGCGTCAACATCAAGTCAGTTCGTCTCTGCTCTCCTGCTATCAGGTGCCAGATACGAAAATGGAATCACGATTGCGCATGTTGGGCCGCCGGTACCAAGTCAGCCCCATATTGAGATGACCATTGAAATGCTGGCAGAGCACGGCGTCGAAGTTGATACGTCAATAGTCAATACCTGGCAGATTCGACGTCAAACCATCCGGGCAATTGATCGGCGGATTGAACCTGACTTATCCAATGCTGCCCCCTTCCTTGCAGCCGCAATGGTTACCAAGGGAACCGTGACCATTAATGGCTGGCCGGCATCGACCAGCCAACCCGGCGATGCCTTACGCGGACTCCTTCAGCGCATGGGCGCCCAAGTCAGTCTTGATGAAACCGGCTTGACGGTTTCAATGTCAGGTGACATTTTGGGCATCGATGCCGACCTCAGCGCGGTTGGTGAATTGACGCCAACTATCGCCGCACTGGCTGCGGTGGCCAATGGCCAAAGCCACTTAACGGGTATCGCGCATTTACGCGGCCATGAGACCGATCGTCTCAAAGCACTTGCGCACGAAATAACGCATCTGGGTGGCGATGCCGTAGAAACACCTGATGGCCTGCATATCCGTCCAACTTTCATGCATGGCGGCCGTTGGGCCACCTATGCCGATCATCGGATGGCGACGGCTGGTGCCGTAATCGGCCTGCATGTGCGCAATGTTGAAATCGAAGACATCTCAACCACCGAGAAAACTCTTCCCGACTTCCCGGGCCGCTGGTCGCAAATGCTGGGTGCCGAAATTTCTACCGGTGACGCGTGAGCCGACAGCGCGAGCGCATGAATCGCCTCGACGAGGATGACGTACGCATTCGGCCCACCCGCGGCAAGTCAAGACCCAGATCAAAGGATCGCCCTGCACACGATGAAGCCAAGGCTGGAACCGTAGTAGCCGTTGATCGCGGTCGATTCACGGTGGCCTTGGCCGACAGCGAGACCAACGATGAGCGCACGATTATCTACGCGGTTAAGGCTCGCGAGATCGGGCGAAAAGGCCTCGTCGTCGGCGATTTCGTCGACCTCGTCGGTGATCTCAGCGGCACCGAAGACACCCAAGCTCGAATTGTTCGACGCCAGGAGCGAATATCAACTCTGCGCCGCACCGCCGATGACACTGACCCGGTCGAGCGAGTCATCGTTGCCAACGCAACCCAACTTGCGGTGGTAACCGCCACTATCAACCCCGACCCGAGCCCGGGACTGATCGACCGAGCATTTGTTGCCGCCTACGATGCCGGAATCCAGCCGATGCTGATAGTCACTAAAACCGACCTACATTCTCCGGCTGAGCTGAACCGTATGTATGTGCCACTCGATATTCCAGTTTTCGAAATTCACAAGAAACTACCGACACCGGCTTTAGTCGATGCACTGCGAAATCAGGTAACAGTCGTAGTCGGCCACTCCGGAGTTGGTAAATCCACACTGGTAAATGCAATTGTGCCCGGCACCGATAGATCGACCGGTGGCGTTAACCTCGTGACGGGCAAGGGCCGGCACACCTCGACCAGTGTTGTTGCCATACCGCTGGCCGGCGGCGGATGGATTGTCGATACTCCGGGTATTCGTTCATTTGGCCTCGCTCACGTCAACGCCGATCGCGTAATTAGTTCATTTGCGGATTTGGCACCCGGCATCACCAACTGCCCGCGGGCCTGCTCGCACGATGAACCAGATTGTGGTCTAAACCTGTGGGCTCCTGATCAGCCACCTGCGGTACAAGAACGCCTTGCCTCAATGCGCAGGCTACTTGCCGGGGTGGCGCTACCAGCCGGTTAATTGGTTTGCGAGATTTTGAACAACCAGGTCGCTTCAGCCCCAGTGTGCCCAACTCGGATAACCCAATAAGTTGCGAACACCGCCAGCATAATTAGTAAAACGGCCAGGAATCGAAGCCATACCGGTCGGTGTCGATTGCCGGGGATGCCTCGATCAACGAGCCAAAACACAAGAAGCACCACGAAGAACGCGAACGCTATCAACGGCATTTTATCGCCAAGTTCTGAATGCACCTGCGGTAGGCCCACCCGCGCCGCCAAGGCCTCACCAGACTCCTTGCTGATCAACGAGAGCCCAACACAGGCAAACGCGAATAGCACTACCAATGGAGCGAAGCGCCGGGAGAAACGCGGCCAGCAAGCCATGAAAATTGCCCCAATGGCGCACAGGGGTAAAAGCACCACAACCGAGTGAACCACCAAGGCGTGAACCGGGAGTCCAAATACTGTGTCTAACGGCAAGTCCACATAAACAAATATATTGGCAACCGATAGATTTCAGCGCGTGACACCCGACTCCGCGTCTGACCTTGAGCTCGCACTCTCAATGGCTGACACCGCCGATGCAATCACGATGGCGCACTTTCTGTCACTTGACCTAGTAATAGATACAAAACCGGACTTAACACCGGTAACCGAGGCCGATCGCCATTGCGAGCAAACCTTACGAAAGTTGCTAAGCGAGCATCGCCCAACAGATGCCGTGCTCGGCGAGGAATTCGGTGTCACCGGCGATTCGAATCGTCAGTGGATTATCGACCCAATCGACGGCACGAAAAACTACGTACGCGGGGTGCCAGTGTGGGCAACTTTGATTGCGTTGGCCCTGAATGACGAAGTAGTTATTGGGGTGGTCTCCGCACCGGCGCTCGGCCGGCGCTGGTGGGCCCGGGTTGGCGGTGGCGCTTGGGAGTCAACATTTGGCGCACCTGCCACCGGCTTGCGGGTTAGTTCAGTGCACTCGATCGCCGATGCCTCATTGTCTTATTCGGATTCAGTGGGCTGGGAGAGCACGCTGCCGAAATTGGTCGCTGCCACTTGGCGTCAGCGCGCCTATGGTGATTTTTGGTCGCATATGCTCGTGGCTGAAGGCGCCGTGGATCTATCAGTGGAGCCGGCAGACCTAGGCCCATGGGATGTTGCAGCACTGATCCCGATAGTCACCGAAGCCGGTGGCACCATCACCGCCATAGACGGCACCCCGGCATTACGGGGCGAGTCTGCGGTTGCATCCAATGGCCTGCTGCATCAGGACTTACTTCGGCTACTCGCCGACTGAGCTAACTCGCTCGCGAACCACCAATGGCATTCCCGCGGGTGGCCTTATCGTTACCAACGGGTTACCCGCGGGCAATTGGGCTCCGCTCGCAAACTCGACTTCGAATCGCCCGCCCAAACCGGCCAACATCAAAACTCCTTCAAGATAGGAGAAATCGCGACCGACACAAAGCCGTGGGCCATAGCCGAATGGAATGAACGCGGTGCGATTTATTTTACCTCCCAGGAATCTATCTGGATCGAAATCATTTGGATCCGTCCAGATATCTGGGTGCCTGTGCAATAAATATGGACTCAAGATGATGA
>CAEZWW010000004.1_pt1 | contig 14270 bp, 12 predicted proteins | sample 7265091 | NCBI WGS metagenome assembly CAEZWW01 (sample SAMEA6813892, study PRJEB35770) | uncultured Actinomycetes bacterium | biome: Freshwater; feature: Freshwater reservoir; material: water | place: Czech Republic | collected 2015-11-04 | depth 0.5m m
CGGCTCATCGCCGACCGCATCCGATTCGGTATCACCAAGATCCAGTGTCACCAATTGTCGGGCTGCACCACGGGAACGTTCGGCGAGTGCAGCCTCGCGCCCAATGAAGTCGCCCTTGTCCCAGTCGATGAACCGATCAAGTCCGGTTTCACCGGGGGTGTAGGCCTGGGTGAATTCGGCCGACCAAATCCCGAAACCTTTTTCAATGCGCAAACTGTCGATGGCGCGGTCACCGATGGGTGTGACACCAAGTGCAGCAAGGCGGCGCCACAGGTCTGCTTGCTTGTCGGCAGGAACTGTCAATTCATATCCAAGTTCGCCGGCAAGTGACATTCGCGCAATGAGCATGTCATCGACAAGGCGAGCGTCCATGAATCGGAAAGTTGACATATCTTGGCCGGTCAAGTCCGCTACAACTTCACGTGACCGGGGCCCGGATACCGCAAAGCCCAGCCAAGCATCGGAGAAGTTCTCTATCGAAACCCCATCGATTAGGTGTTCGCTGAACCAGCGCTGATGCCATTCTTGGAGGTAGTACGAGCCGATGACCCAAAAGCAATCCTCGGCGAGGCGGGTAACCGATAAGTCGCCCATGAGGGTGCCTTTTGGATGAAGCATCGGGGTGAGACCCATGCGACCAACGGCGGGGATCCGCCCGGCGAGCAGGTTATCCAGCCAAGCGGCGGCACTCGGCCCGCTGATCTGGTACCGCGAGTAGACGCCGGTCTCGTAGGCGCCTACGTCACTACGCACCGCCGCCACCTCTCTTGCAATGTGCGGGAAGGCATTGTCACGTTGCAATGACGGCACATGCTCGAAGTCCAGCGGTGCAAAAAACTGTGGCACCTCAAGGCCCCAAGTGGCACCAAATTGCGCACCCGCGGCTTTAAGGTCTGCGTATGCCGGCGTCGTATGAAGTGGTCGCCCGGCGGGCAATTGCTCATGCGGGTATGTCGTCAAGAAACGCCGAGCGTAGAACTGGTACGTGGTAGCGAGTAGGTAGTCATCGTTTGCGGCCCAGTCACCAAACCTGGCGACATCCATCGCGTAGACGTCATCGCCAGGGTCACCGTCGATGATCCAGTTGGCGATAGCTAGGCCCACCGCGGCACCTTGTGAGTACCCGGCCATAACGCCTGCCGCTGCCCAATACCCGGGTAATCCGCGCACCGGGCCGACGAGCGGGTTACCGTCGGGGGTGATGGCGAAAGCCCCATGCACCCAACGTTTGATGCCGGCGGTTGCAAGTGCTGGGAAACGGGCGAAACCGATCTCCAATTCGGTGGCAATTCGGTCAATATCTGGGGGCAGCAATTTTGCGCCGAAATCCCACGGAGCACCTTCGGGATGCCAGTGCGCGGGGTTTGATTCGTAGACGCCGAGCACCGCACCATTTTGTTCGCGCTGCAGGTAGGTCCAGCCTTCAAGATCGGTTACCGCTGGCATCGGCCAATCAATCGCCATGATCTCTGGTACGTCTTCGGTAACCAGGTAGTGATGCAGGATTGGCGTTACCGGATGGTTAATGCCGACCATGTTTCCGACTTTACGGCCCCACATACCGGCGGCGTTAACTACGTGCTCGGCCAAAATGGGCCCTTGTTCAGTATCTAACTCCCACCCAGCTCGGGTGCGCTTCATTCCGAGCACTCGGTTGTGCGTGATGATCGTGGCACCACGCTTTCGGGCTGCACCGGCGTAGGCATACACCGCCCCATTTGGATCCAGGTTGCCTTCGTCAGGATCAAATAGTCCACCGGTCAAACCCTCTGGGTTGACGATTGGCACTAGGTCAACAATTTCTTCGACGTCCATTAGGCGAGCACCCTCGTGGCCCATCATTTCGTGCCAAGCGACCTCCGCTTTGAGCCACCGCAAGCGCTCGGGCGTGCTTGCGAGCTCAATGCCTCCGGATAATTTGAGGCCGATGTCGACGCCGCTTTCCTCGGCCACTTTTGGATACATTGAAATTGTGTAACTTTGCAGCGCGGCCATGACCGTGTCGTTGTTGATGGCATGGAACCCACCAGCAGCATGCCAACTAGAGCCTGCGGTGAGCTCGGTGCGTTCAATGAGTGCGATATCTGTCCAACCCTTTAGGGCTAGGTGGTAGAGCACACTCGTACCAGTAATTCCCCCGCCTATGACTACGACGCGAAATGATTGCACTGGTTTCCTCTCGGGTCTCGGATTTATAGCGCAGGTTACGAGGTTGGACGCTATCAGTCACTATCGGGAATACGCCGGCAGACTGCGGTGTGGCCCCTCGAGGGCATAAGGATAGGAATCGTAGTTTTACTGCACTGCTCCATCGCCACCGGGCAACGCGGATGGAATCGGCAACCGCTGGGGATGCGAGCTGGGTCAGGAGCCTCACCGGTAAGCACGATGGGTGCGGTTCGTGAGATATCGGGTACCACGGAGAGGAGCGCCTGCGTATAGGGGTGTTGAGGATTAGTAAGTACATCGGCTGTAGGCCCACTTTCAACAATGCGTCCGAGATACATCACCGCCACCCGGTCGGCGATATTCCAAGCCAGGCCAAGATCATGGGTTACTACGAGCACCGTAAGGCCTAGCTCTTCGCGAAGTGAGAGCAACAGATTTAGGATTTCGCCGCGAACTGACGCATCAAGACTCGATACCGGCTCATCGGCTATTAGCACGCGCGGATTAAGTACTAGCGCACCGGCGATTACTACGCGCTGGCGTTGCCCACCGGATAACTCATGCGGGAAGCGCATAAAGAAGCGCTCCGGAGGCCTGAGGCCGGCACGCGAGAGTGCATCGGCTACTAGAGCAGTTTCGTCACCAGGTATTTTCTGCACCCGCAAACCTTCTGCGACTGCGTCATAGACAGTGTGCCTCGGGTTCAGCGCACCTAAGGGATCTTGCAAGATTAGTTGCACCTGTGACCGGTACTTCTTCAGCGCCTTGGTTGAGTACGAAAGTGACTGCCCTTCGAAAGACACCGTTCCCGATGTAGGTTTCTCCAAGCCGAGCAAGGTGCGTGCGAGGGTTGTCTTACCGCACCCTGATTCACCGACGAGTGCCAGGATCTCGCCCGAGGGGATGTCAAGATCAACACCATCAACCGCACGTACTCGGCCGCCAAAGCACACTGATAAATCCTGCGCGGAGATGATCATGAACCCACCTTGAAACATGCAGCCATGCGATGCGGTGCGACTTGCACCAACTCGGGTGCACCCTGGCGGCAGGTGTCCACTGCGATAGGGCAGCGCGGGTGAAATGCGCAGCCGGTCGGAAGATCACCGGGGAATGGCGGGTCACCCGGAAGCCCTGTTGGCGAGTAGCGCGCTTCGGGGTCTCCGATCCGGGGGAACGCAGCGGCAAGGGCTCGGGTGTAAGGGTGCTTTGGATTATCGAAGATCTCCAGTGCCGGGCCAGATTCAACGATTTGTCCGGCGTACATCACCGCGATGCGATCACAAGTGGTGCCGAGCACCCCGAGATCATGGCTGATAAGAATCATTCCCATGCCACCATCTGGACCGGTACTTGCATCGCGCACGAGCCCGGTCAGTAAGTCAAGCACCTGCGCCTGCACCATTACGTCGAGCGCGGTGGTTGGTTCATCAGCGATGATCAGAGCTGGCTTACATGCCAAGGCCATTGCAATCATCACGCGTTGACGCTGCCCGCCAGAGAGTTGGTGGGGATATGACTTCGCGCGCGATGCGGGCAATCCAACCTGTGTTAGTAGCTCGCCAACGCGTGATTTGATTTGCTTCTCAGGCACTGATTGATGCAGTCGAATGGGCTCGGCGATCTGATCTCCAATGCGTTGCACTGGATTTAGTGCATGCAGGGCGCCTTGAAAGACGATGGCTGCTTGAGACCAGCGCACCGCGCGCAACGTGCCCCATTTCATTGTCAAAATGTCGACGCCATCAAGCAGGATTTCACCGCGAACTTGCGCACTGTCGGGCAGCAGTCGCAAAACTGCCGAAGCCAACGTGGTTTTACCGCATCCGGACTCACCGGCAATACCGAGGGTTTCACCTGCCTCAACGGTAATCGTCACTCCACGAACAGCGGGCACAATGCCCTCACTCGAGGCGTAGTCAACCCTGAGATCTCGGAACTCAAGCAGTGTCATGAAGCCCGCCTGGGGTCCACGATGCGCTCCATTGCTCGACCGACGAGGGTGAATGCCAGCACCACCAAAACCACGCAGATACCAGGTGGCAGCACGTACCACCAGGCGCCGCGGCTGACGGCCCCCGATGAGAATGCCCGGTCAAGTAAAGCGCCCCAAGATGGTGCCCCTGGATCGCCGAGGCCAAGGAATGACAGCGTGGTCTCCGAAAGAATGACGATGGCAACGGTAAGTGTGGTGTTGGCAAGTACCAACGGAAAGACATTGGGCAATACGTGACGTGACATCTGGTACCAGTTGCCGGCGCCAAGTGCCTTGGACCTTTCAAGGTAGGGGCGACCCTCGATTGAGAGGGTTTGCGCGCGTATAAGTCGGGCGGTGCCGGCCCATGAGGTGATGCCGATCACGATAATGAGATTTAAGGTGCTGGGGCCTAGTACCGTCGCCAGGACTATCGCAAGCGGCAAGAAGGGAATGACTAAAAACCAGTCGGTGACTCCGACAAGCGCTTGACTTCCAACTCCGCGGAAGTGCCCGGCCATGATGCCGAATGTGGTACCAATCACCATGGATATCAAAGTGGCGGCAAGCCCTACGGTCAGAGAAATTCGAGTGCCCCAGGCCAGCATGAGCAAAATCGAGCGTCCGACTTCATCCGTCCCTAACGGGTAACTAAACGATGGTGATTCGAACCTGCCTCCGTCAGCCTTAGTGACGTCAAGGGCTTCGTCCGGGATGAGAATTGGTGCGAGAATCGCCGTCGCGATAAAGATCGCGAGAATTACCAGCCCGGTCATGCCCGTTCGATCTCGGCGGAATGAATTTGCAAATTGGGCAAGGCCCCTGCGTCGGCGCTGGGCGGAAATACTCATGAGCTATCTCGACTCATGAGCGAACCCTTGGGTCAAAGGCGACATAAAGTAATTCGGCAATGAGGTTGGCGACGATGACGGCGATCGAGAACATTAGAAAGATTGCCTGTAGTAGTGGGATATCCGGACCACGCAATGCCTCATAGGTGAGGAGGCCGAGCCCGGGCCAAGAGAAAACAGTTTCGACGGTGATGGCGCCTGTTACGACAAACCCCAGCGATAAAAAAATCAAGGTGACCGTGGGCAGTAAAGCATTGGGTACAGCGTGGCGCTTGCGGACCATGGCATCGCGCAAGCCTTTAGCTCGAGCAAGGGTGAGGTACTCCTGTTTTCTCTCATCGATGAGAGACGAGCGCATCACTAGTGCATAGTCGGCGAGGTAAATAAGCACGAGAGTGGTACACGGCAGCACTAGGTGCCACAACACATTCAGCCAGCCCATTGGGCTCGAGGTGTCAACACCTGGTGTTGATATCCCGCCAACCGGAAACATCCCTGGGATGCCAAAAGCCCCTGCGGCGAAGACGATAAGCAGCATCATTCCTAACCAAAATTCCGGCATGGAGTACAGGATTAACGTGGAGCCGGTCGAAAGGCGGTCGAATCGACCACCGGGCTTCCAGCCAGCGCGGATGCCAATCCAGATCCCAATAATCGAGGCCAGCAGTATTGCCGTGCCGAGTAGAAGGAGAGTTGGCCAGAGCCTTTCACCGATCATCTCCCAGACCGGACGCGAGAACCGGGTCGAGTCGATCGTCGAATCGAATGGGTTGCGCAGGTAGGTGAGGAACTGTTCTAACAGTGGCTTATTTAATGCTCGTCTCAGTTCTACTAACTGCTCCGGGTCCTGATTGCGCCCTCTCGCGTAAAGGCCGATCGGGTCGCCGGGCAGCATGCGAAAGAGGAAGAAATTAAAAATTACAACGAAGGCAAGAGTTATAAAGGCTCGCAGCACCTTGCTGCCGACGACCTTAACTGTTGACCGCGACACCCCTTGCCCGCGTAATGGGTCGGGCTCACCGACGGCTACTTCCTGCAGGATAGAGATGGCCTACTCCTTTTTGGCGGCACGAACCCTATATTTACTACATTTTGACCAGCAGGGGCATGACTTTACTCAATTGCACCAAGTAATTGGTATTAGAGCAGCACCCGGAGGGGCGCTTGGCGCAGGCTGAAACTAAACCGCGCAACTCATATCAGCGCCGCAGCACAGGGGAGACTTGATTTTCCCGTGTCCATTTGGGCATTCTGAAATCGCAACGTTCGAGCCGTCGTCCTTGGTGAGCGTCGCGTCGACCAAGTCAGCGCTGCAGGCACCACAGGTGGTGTTGACGGACATATTGCACTTTGGGCAGGTATATAGGGCCATGTGAAAATCCTACCCCAAGGCCTCGACGAGTGGAACTGCATTTAAGGGAATGTCATCAAGCACGGCCATACCGAGAAGTTGGATGGATCGGAGTCGGCCCGCTACCGAGCCCGCGTGGTGCGCAACCATCAGTTCGTCAGCATCAGCATGTTGTTGGAAAGCTCGAAGGTAAGTTCGGACGGCAGCGGGCCTGCCGTGGGCGGTGTAGGTGAGCATTTGGTCAACCTGATTGCCTTGTGGCCCCTGAAGAAGCGCTTCGATCTGTGCGTCGCCGAGTGGATTTTCGGAGCTTCCGAATAGCGCCCCGACCAAGCTTCGGCGACGTGATTCCAATCCCATTCGGGCTTCTTCGTCTGATTCTGCGGCAATGACGTTCACGCCGGCAATTACATAAGGACGCTGGAGTTGAGCGGACGGTTCGAATCGTTCACGGTAGATGCGAACGGCACTTTGCAGCTCGCCGGGTGCAAAATGCGATGCGAATGCGTAGGGGAGCCCGAGCATGGCGGCGAGTTGGGCTCCGAAAAGTGAGGACCCAAGAATGTAGAGGGGCACGTTGGTGCCCTGACCTGGGATAGCGCTAACGCCGGGCATTAAGGAGTCCTTGCCAAGATAGGCCTGTAGCTCTAAGACATCCTGCGGAAAGTTCTCGGCGGTTTGTGGGTGCCGTCTAAGTGCCCGCATCGTGTTTCGGTCTGAACCCGGCGCGCGCCCTAGGCCCAGATCGATACGACCCGGATGCAACGTAGCTAGAGTGCCAAATTGTTCAGCGATGACAAGGGGTGAGTGATTCGGCAACATGATGCCGCCAGATCCCAGTCGAATATATTTTGTTTTGGCTGCTACGTGTGCAATAAGTACAGCGGTGGCTGACGATGCGATCGTCGGCATGTTGTGGTGTTCGGCATACCAAACCCTCTTGTAGCCGAGGTCTTCTGCAAGTTGGGCAATCTGCACGCACCCGTCGAGACTCTCGCGAATGGATTCATGTGGCCCAACAATGGCTAGGTCGAGAAGTGAAAGTGGTACTTCGGGCATTGAGTCCTTTCAAATTTCGGGTGAAATGCTTTAGCCATGCTAAGCATTAGCTATTAGTGACCGCGCGCGACCCAGGCTTGGTAATCCGCAGCTTCGCCTGAGACCGTAGTGGCGCCTCCGTGCCCAGGTAGCACTTTGGTGCTGCCGGGAAGGGTCAGAATTTTCTCACGGATGGAGTCGAGGATCGTAGGGAAGTCACTAAATGATCTTCCGGTCGCGCCAGGTCCACCTTGGAAAAGGGTGTCGCCGGAAATGAGAATATCGAGATCTGGGATGTGCAGGCATACTCCGCCCGGGGAATGGCCCGGAGTATGAAGGACTTTCACCGAGAGCCCGGCAACCTCGATGGTTTGGCCGTCGCTTAGCTCGGTGGGTACGACTCCTGGGTGAACCACCTGTCAAAGCAGCCGCTCGTCAGGGTGTAACCAGATAGGTGCTCCCGTCATCTCTGAGATGACTACTGCCTGGCCAATGTGATCGTCGTGGCCGTGCGTGCAGATGACTCCAGAAACCTTGCGGCCACCGATCGCATCAAGAATTGCGGGTTGATCATGGGCGGGATCTATGACGAGCACCTCGAAGTCATTGCCTATCAGGTAAACATTGTTATCGACTTCCCAGGTGCCACCGTCGAGGGAGAAAGTTCCGCTGGTAACAATGTTTTCGACGCGAGGTGACATCAGAGCACGACTACTGAGCGGAGAACTTCACCGCGGTGCATTTTTTCGAACGCTTCTTCGACCTGATCGAGTGCAATTTCCTCGGAAACGAAACGATCCAAAGGTAGTCGCCCCTGTAGATACAGTTCTATTAGCATCGGGAAGTCACGAGAGGGCAGGCAATCTCCGTACCAACTTGACTTAAGTGAGCCACCTCGCCCGAAGACATCAATGAGTGGCAGGTCGAGGCGCATCGTTGGATCAGGAACACCGACCAGGACGACGGTGCCGGCGAGATCGCGCCCGTAGAAAGCAGCTTCATAGGTTTCTGGGCGTCCCACGGCGTCTATCACAACATCGGCACCGAAGCCGCCGGTGAATTCTTGGATACCTTCGACGGCATCGCGGTTGCGTGAGTTGACGGTGTGCGTCGCACCGAACTCTCGGGCAAGCTCGAGTTTTCGGTCGTCAATGTCCACCGCGATGATGATGCTGGCCCCGGCCAATCGGGCTCCTGCTATCGCGGCGTCACCAACACCTCCGCAGCCGATCACCGCGACGGTATCGCCGCGCGTGATGTTTCCAGTATTGATCGCTGCGCCAAGCCCGGCCATCACGCCGCAACCGAGTAACCCAGCAACTTGCGCGGTGGCTCTTCGATCCACTTTGGTGCACTGCCCTGCTGCCACCAGAGTTTTTTCTGCAAATGCGCCGATACCAAGCGCTGGGCTCAATTCGGTGCCATCCTCCAGCGTCATCTTTGATGCGGCGTTATGGGTGTTGAAGCAGTACCACGGGCGACCGCGCCGACAGGCGCGACAATCTCCGCACACTGCGCGCCAGTTCAAGATGACATAGTCACCGGGCTGAACCTCGGTTACACCTTCGCCGACGGTGTCGACGAAACCGGCTGCCTCGTGGCCGAGCAGATAAGGAAATTCGTCGTTGATGGCGCCTTCGCGGTAGTGCAAATCCGTGTGGCACACCCCGCAGGCGGCGATCTTCACTTTCACTTCGCCTGGCCCTGGATCGGGGATCACGATGTTCTCGATTGAGACGGGTGCGCCCTTAGCTTTAGCGACAACCCCGCGAACTATTTCAGACATCGTGTGCCCTCTCTAGGTAGTGCCAAGCCCGGCGAAACCGGCTCGAGATTGATAGTAATTCCGTGGCCTAGCCTAGCCAGCAAGGCTGGTACGTTTATGGGATGGTGAAAATTGGAAAGTTCAAGTGGGTGAACCGACTCCTTGCAACATCAGGCGGGGCTCTTTTAATTGTTACCGGCTTACTTTCGTTAGCGGCGCCAGCCCATGCCCAGACTTGTGCGGATGGGGGTAAATGCGCAATCGGCGATACCGGCCCCGGGGGCGGGATTGTGTTCATGGTGCCTTCAACTATGGGCAATAGATCTAAGTTGACTTATGAAGTAGCTCTCGCTAACTGGTCGGGTACACCTACCGACCCAACCGCCGTTTGGTGCTCGGGTAAGGGCTCAAACGTGTCACTTGGTACTGGCAAGGCAATCGGTGCGGGTAAGTCCAATACTGAAAAGATGGTTAAGCACTGCAAATCTAGTGCGGCAATACTTGCCCGGAGTTATCGAGCAGGAGGTAAGTCTGACTGGTTCTTACCTTCGTACGGTGAACTTAAAAAGGTGAACTCGAACACCAAGACTGATGGGGGCTGGGGCGCAGGTGCCTTCTATTGGAGCTCATCAGAGGGACCAGATTGCGTAAAGACAAATGAGAATCAACGTTGCATTAAAGTTGGACAAGGAGCGTGGGATCAGAACTTTTATGTTGACGCTGCCTACGGTGCACTTGGAACGGATGCCAAAAATACTTTGTTAGCGGTGCGGCCGGTTCGATCGTTCTAACCGGCCGCACCGAACAGTAACTGGTTAGTTATTCTTCAGAGCCTTCGAAGCAAAAGCCGCCGTTGATAACACTCTTGATTGAGTAGGACGGCTGTGCCGCCCCGTTGATTCCTTGAGCGCTGGGCCGCACCCAAGCAACAGCCACGGTCAACCGGTCGACCGGTGCAGAACTTGCTGGTGCAGCCACGTTATTACTGGGCACGCTGAGCCTCCTATTGTGGATTCGAACTCGAGATGAACTACGTCTCGAAATGGTACGTCCCCGATTGGCAAATACAAAGTCCAAACGAGGTTTTTTACCAGTTTCGAACGAGGGGACTGGTAGGCGATTAGGATTTATCCCATGCGTAGCAAACTGGTGATATTTGTCCTAGGCGTAGCCGTGATCCTCCCGCTGGCCCCGGCGGCCGTGGCCCAGGCCCCATTTGCCTCCCCGGTTAGCACCCCAATGGGAGCCCCGAGTGTGGCACCTAGCGCAGTCTCTCGTGCCGCCACATCTGCCTCGCGTACCGCCGCCGCTACCGGCAGTCCAGCTGCGATCTTGGCTACGGTGCCCGCGGTATCGCCACTTCGTGTCGGCTACAAGCCCGGGATGTTTCCGTCTTTGGCATCCAAGGCCAAGGACAAGCGCGGTTGCACCTTGCGCAACCAGATGCTGATCAAACTGGCGACTAAAAAGCCTCGGGTGGGGGCCGGGTGCAAGTTGACCGGTGGCATTTGGTCACTTGATTTTGGCGCTTCTAAGACCAGTCAGCCAGCAAAGGTGAAACTGGGCAAATTGATGCCAGACGTCTATGTCTATGGCCAGGGTGCCTACCTCTGGACACCGCAGCAACGCGCCGCATACACAACAACGGCGGTTAAGGCTGCCACCAGCTCGAAAACTAGATCTAAAGCAACAACGATTAGTCCTATTATTTGGGTTCCAAATATCTCAAACTTTCAACCGGTATCGCGCCAGGGTTTTATTGTTCTTAATTCCTTACTTAACTTATTGATAAGTTCACCGGACCCGGAGGTACAGCTGGAGGCTTTGAAATTAAAGTACCCGCTCTTCTTCGAATCCTGGACTGTGGCGACAGTACTTAACGCCAAGGCTTGGGGCTTGAGTTTCTCGCCGAAGGTCTTTGCGAATTTTCAGTTGACGATCGATGAATGCGCAAATAACCCATCTCCATCAGAGGATATTTGCTCAAATAGTTATGCCGTCCCCAACGAGGCCCAGCAATTTAACGTGGTCGCTGTTCCGCAGATTGCCTCTGAGGTGGCAGCACCTGAGCCAGCAATCCTAAATTCTTACGGCCCGCCTACGACCCCTGCGGTGGGTCGTGATCTATTCGGCATCCACGCACCGGCTGACTGGGTTAGTGATGTGGCCAGTGGCATCGAGGGGCCAACTGATCCGGCAACTATTCCGACGGTGCCAGTTGGCTATGTGCGTTTGTGGGACACCGAAACTAAGTGGCGAGATCTTGAGCCAACCCCGGGCAAATTCGTTTGGCGCAAATTGCAAAAGCAGATTGAAACGGCACAGGTGCTGAACGCAAGGGTGATGCTGGTACTAGGTGGCACACCAGCGTGGGCAGGTGGTGGTGGTGTAACGGATAACCCGACCAATATCGCTGACTGGCGCAGTTACGTGCGTGAGGTCTCATGCAAATACGGCCCATCAATCAGCGCATATGAGGTTTGGAACGAAGCTAACTTGGATACTTTCTATAGCGGTACCCCGGCGCAGATGGCCGATCTAACGTTGGCGGCCTTCGAAGAGATTCGTAAGTGCAATCCAAGCGCTCTCGTGGTGGCGGCGAACACTACCTCGCGGGCGACCGGATCCTTCGGTACTTTCTTCCCCGCCTACCTTGCCGAGTTGAAAAAGCGCAATTGGCCGGCCGATGCTTATTCAGTGCACTCATACCCCACGGCCTCAGGTGGTGCCGATGATCGGATCAGGGGTATCGGTCAATTCCGTGCCATGCTGGCGCTCTCCGGTGCACCATTTACCACCGTCTTTGACACTGAGGTGAACTATGGCCTTGCCGGGCTTGGCGAAGGCAAAGTCGATATCACCGGCGACAAGGCGATGGCACTTTTATCGCGCACTTACATTGATTCGGTGCGCTACGGCTTTGGTTCAACTTTCTGGTACGCGTGGACTAAGACCGGCAATGGGGTTTTTGGTATCCAACTAACCCCGGGTTCAACCGATGAGCAACAGGCTTGGCGTGCGACATACGATTGGTTGATCGGGGCTCAACTACAAAAGTGCGCCTCACCCAAGACCAACCTAGTGGTATGCCAGTTCTCCAGAGGGGCCGATAACTTCTCCCTTGTTTGGTACGGCGATGTGAGCAGCCCAGCCAACTTGATTTCACCAAGTCGCTATTTCGGCAATTTAGGTTCGAAGTGCCAAACCCTAAGAGGCTCTGACTGCGCTGGCATATTGGCCGGCACCGCACCGTTGAGCTACATGCCGGTGCGCATCTTTGGTCCCCCAACTGCAGCGGCGAGTGTCCCTGCGAAGATCACTATGGACAAAAGTGTGATGAGTGTGAGCCCCGCAGAAAGTCAGCCAGTCACCATCACAGTTCTCGACGCCAGCGGTAACCCGATATCCGGTCAGCAGGTTGACCTCATTGCGACCGGGGACACGCGCTTTGGCTTGGGCGCTGGCTCTTCAACCCCCGTTACGAATGAGAAAGGCCAATTAGTTGTCACTATCACGACGATTGGCTCGGCCACAGGCACCATAACCGCCGTCCCTGTTAACGGCCAAGCCGGCTTGAAAGCCACCGCCACGATAAGTAGTTATCGCCTTGGCGAACTTGGTCCAGGAGGTGGCTTAGTGTTCTTGATCGCTAATGGAAAGACTTACGAGATGGCATCAAGGTCCCGAAATGCCGCCGTACCAAATAGTAAGTGCTTATTAATTGACGTAGACCCCAATTGCTTTTTACCTGATCCAGAAGCGAGTTGGTGCAACAATGCAAGGTCCGCACTTCCTGGCACCGGTACCGAGGTTGGTACTGGTAGGGCGAATACCGCTTTGATGTTGAAAGGCTGCACTAGTGGTGCTGGTCAATTGGCCGCGGGAAGCGTAAGTGGCGGGAAGAAAGATTGGTTCTTGCCAGCTCTTGAAGAGTTGGATGCGATAGGAAGCTACGTAAACACCTGCGCAAGTGGCTGTTTTTTCCATGAGCGATTCGATTTTAACTATACGAAATCTATGGAATCTTCTTACTGGAGTTCCTCGCAGGACGCTGACATTCGCCCCACCCTCGCCTGGGGTGTGAATTTCCGCTATCCGACTGCATCTCTCCTATTCCTTGTCCAGTTCCAAAAGGACAGCGCGCGACGCGTTCGTCCGATCCGGGCTTTTTAACCCTTGGCCTAGCGATGAGATGCTCGACTGATTTCTCAGCCCGAGCAGATTAAATCGCTAAGAGGGCTTTACGACCGTCCAGTACGAGGCGGTATTGAGCGCGGCGTAGTTCGGCGGGACTGCGGCTGAAGTGGCAGTGACACTACATTTGCCGGTCTTCTTGCCAACTTTCAGCAGCCAGCCCTTACTTGAATCTTTCACGACGGTGCAAAGATTAGATCCGGTAGCGATTTTAAAGGTAACGAGTTTGCCCATATTGGTTTTTAGCTTCGGGGCACCCATCACATAGGTCTTGCCCTCGGTCACTTTCTGCGGAGTCTTATTCCACACACTTCCAAACTTGGCGGATTGGCCAACCGGGATGGTCGGGATGGTGAAAGTCGCGGTAGCTGCGTCGAGCCCGTTGCCGGCTGGCGAATTCATCACCAAGACGCAAGGGGTGGCACCAGAAGTCACGGTCAACTGCTTTTGTGAAACGGTGCAACCACCGCTAGCACTCAAAGTCACGTTTACGCCTGTGGTGGAGGATGCGTAAACATCATTTACTGACGTATACATGATGGCCGGCATCGTCCAAGGGTCGGTAAAGTTGGGTGAGCCCTTACCCCAGCTCGCGGTGATAACTCCGGTTGCCGCGGAGGCGGGGATGGCGGTGACGCCGACTAGCACGGTGGTGGCGGCAAGGGCGGCAATGTAACGGGTCATTAGGCGCATGACGCGATGATAGTGGTGGCGAGCATCGCGCGCGGCCCACTTGACATCTGGCAGGTCTCAGGGTCGAATAACCCCATGAACTCAAGCCTCCTTGCCCGCACCGCTGTCGCCCTAGTCGCCGGAGCCCTGGTTTTAACATCTGGGGCCGTTGCTTCGGCCAGGCCGATACCAGACGGGCCGGGGTATAGCAGCGCGACCAAGTTCATTGGCAGCCCGGCAAAGGCGAACCCGGTA
>CAEZWW010000005.1_pt1 | contig 14083 bp, 19 predicted proteins | sample 7265091 | NCBI WGS metagenome assembly CAEZWW01 (sample SAMEA6813892, study PRJEB35770) | uncultured Actinomycetes bacterium | biome: Freshwater; feature: Freshwater reservoir; material: water | place: Czech Republic | collected 2015-11-04 | depth 0.5m m
ATTGGCGCGGAACTCACTGGGGTAGCAACATCAAAATTTGGCATTTAGTGCTCCATCCTTTTCGTTGAAAGCGATTTGAGTGTGAACTTCTTAGTTGAGTTGTGCGTTGCTACTCTTCAGTACCCTCAAAGCAACCAAAAGAGTACATACCGGCCCGGCCGTAGTCCGCCGGGGAGGGGTTTAGGGTGCCGCCGATACCGGCCACACCAGGGCGTACCCAACCAACACCAAGTGCGAGCCGATTGATCGGCGCGGAACTTACTGGTCCGTTGACTTCACTCTTCGACATTATCTCTCCTGTGTTTTGGTCGGTATCCGAGTTTCAACACCCCACCTAGTGGTGGGGAATGGTACTAATCTTCATTACCCTCAAAGCAATTACACACATTAAAGGCAAGGCCGTTAGAGGGGTTTAGGGTGCCGCCGATACCGGCCACACCGGGGCGTACCGGGCCAACACCGAGTGTGAGCCGATCAGTTGGCGCTGAACTTACTGGGGTAGCAATATCAACATTTGGCATCTGGTGCTCCCATTCTTTAACGGACCGGCACCCAACCCGGCACCTAATTCAACTGTACGTCACAAACTGTCAAACACACAGGGTTTACTGGATCTTTCCGCCACCCTTAAACAAGAAACTGGCCCCCAACCGAGTGCGGTCAAGGGCCAGTTACGCGGTTTAGACACTCCACCTAGTGGTAGAGAAGGGTCCTACTCCTCGCTACCCTCAAAGCAGTAGCTCCCCCCTCCCTTGCCGAAGGGTGGGGTGGACGGGTTTAGGGTGTCGCCGATACTGCCCGCACCGGGCCGCGCCCAACCAACACCAAGGGCCAAACGATCACTAGCCGGTGAACTAACAGGGGCACTAACTTCACTCCTCGACATTTGATCTCCATTTCACTCGTTGTTGTTTTTCTCTCGTTGAGCGATGAGTTGTTACAAGAAAATCGCAGTTTTTCTTAAAACAACGCACCACTCAACCGAGCATTAGCTCCCAGAGCTTTAACTAATCTTCATTTCCCTCAAAGCACCCATAGGAACACCCTCCCAAGATCCAGGCGCTGGGGTTTAGAGTGCCACCGATACCGGCCGCACCGGGGCGCACCCAACCAACACCAAGAACCAACCGATCACAGGCCGGTGAAATGGCCGGGGCACTAACTTCCACACTAGGCATTTTAAATGTCCTTTCCGAAGGGGTAGCGGGCCGCAGATTCGCCACCCCCCAATGGGAACACCAAATAAACGAAAATGCAATAGCGAAACGCCTAACACTTAATGCCCGGCCAGGTTTGCTACCGTCGTCAGCTGGCCCCAAACCTGCAGCCGTCAGGAACGAGCTTTAAACACCCCACCTAGTGGCGAGGCAGGGTACTAATCTTCATGGCCCTCAAAGCAGATACAGCACCAGCACCCGCCCATGGTGGTAGAGGGGTTTAGGGTGCCGCCGATACCGGCCACACCCGGGCGCACCCAACTAACACCAAGTGTGAGCCGATCGGTGGGCGCTGAACTTGCTGGTGCCGCGATGTCACTACTCGGCATCAAATTCTCCCTAATATTTGGCGGACAGATAATTGTTGAATAAATATCAAAACACGTGATGGGTGTGAAAACAATCTAATTTTTGTGGTGTCCTAAGAATTAAGGGGCCTAAACCTGCTCGAACCGTCACGTGTAGGGCTTGAACCTGCTCGAACCGTCACTCTTGGCCCGTTTTTTGACGGTTTCAGCAGGTTGAAGGATCCACCGCCTGCTGGCCGCTGCCGGAATGTCAGGTAGCAACTTGGACGGCGAGCCACCAAGGCTCACTCCACTAATAATTGGCACAACTAATTACGACGAGCGCCCCTCCGCCACTAAGGGTGGCTACGCCTTGAAGAACCGGCGCCAGGTTTGAGCCACCAATTCTGGGTGCTCCATTTGCGCCGCATGCCCGGAGTCAGGCAACACCATGACATGGGCAGCACGAAAATGCCGGGTGATGCGATGAGCCGCATATGAATCTACTAGTGGATCTTTCTTGCCATAGACAACCAAAGTCTCACACCGCACGCGCTCAGCTAACTTCCATGGTCGATCAGGACCAACGTCGATAAAGGTGCGAAGCAGGCCGCGCAATGATCGCAAGAATGCATCGCCAGCGTAGGTGAGGTGATCGCGATTACGAGCCTCATCGATGGCTTCATCCACTCGCTGAGTAGGCAACCGCCCAGGTTCGGCTAAGCAGGTGTTCATGGTGCTTCTTACGCGGGCACCGGCATCGAGTTCAAGATATTTCGTAATCAATTTCTCGCCGAGGCCCGGCACCGCAATGACCGGGAGGTGCACATTGGCCTTGGTCGGACGCATGGAGGGAAGTGCTGGTGAGATCAAGGTCAGTGAGCGCACTAGATCTGGGCGGCGGGCGGCAAGTTGCAGTGCCACCGCACCACCGAGAGAGTTGCCGAAGATGTGCACCGGAGCTTGTAGCTCATGTTCGATAAATTCAATTACGGAGGCCGCGTGGCCGGCCGGACTCATGTCACCGTTACGTGGCGGTGGCGACTGCCCGAAGCCGCCAAGGTCTACTGCCCAACCGTCGACTTCGGTGCGGAGGTCTTCCATTAAGTCGGTCCAGTTAAGGGAGGAACCACCTAGCCCGTGGATAAATACCGCGGCCGGGGCACCGGTGGTTAATGCCGGGGCATGGCGAACCGACATCGAGCAGGATGGCAACCAGAACTCAGCTACCGGCCAAGGGGCAATTAATTGATCCACGGAGCAAAGATTACCCCGACTCTGAAAAGGCGGAAACTGAAAGGTTACTCGAGGGTAAGATTTCGACGTGACCATCACCGGAGCCAAGCCCAGTGGGCGCCTGCCCAAATCTGAGCGCCGGACTCAGGTGCTGTCGTCAGCTCTTGAGGTTTTTGTCGCCTCCGGGTATTACGCAACAGGTATGGACGACATCGCCGAGCGTGCCGGGGTTTCCAAGCCGGTGCTCTATCAGCACTTTACGAGTAAATTAGACCTCTATCTCGCACTGTTGGATGCCGGAATCGAAGAGCTTCACGCCTCCTACACCGCGGGGCTGCGCTCTACTTCTGATAACAAAGTCCGAGTGCAACGCACGGTCCAGGCCTACTTCGCATTTGTCGAAGACCCTCAAGGCGCTTACCGGCTGGTATTCGAAAGCGACCTGATCAACGAGCCTGCGGTGCGCGAACGCGTTGATCAAGCCGACTTGGCGGTTGCGCAGGCCATCGCTCACGTCATCACCGAAGACACCGGCTTGAATCCGCAACAAGCGCTCTTGCTCGGGTCGGGCATGCTCGGTATGTCGCAGGTGGCAGCTCGACGTTGGTTACGCCACGCGCGAACTGACATCAGCCGCGAAGAAGCCGCCGAGCTCATCGCTTCCCTTGGTTGGCGCGGCATTAGCGGATTCCCGCTATCGCACCCACCCGAGGAGCAGACCTCGCCGTCTTGACACGATGACCACCAGAGATGACTATCAGCAGCACAACTACTGGCAGCACGACTCTTCGCAGCACAGCGAATGTTGTTAAACACTTGACAGGAGGACCGGCCGTGGAGGTCAAGATTGGTGTCCAAGACACCGCGCGTGAAATTTCACTCGAAAGTTCACAGGAACCAGCCGACATCATCAAAGCGGTTGAAGCTGCTATCACAAAAGGCGGCTTACTCTCGTTGACCGATGACCGTGGCCGCACGATTTTGGTGCCGGCGACGAAGATCGCCTATGTCGAGGTAGGCGCAGAGGCTACCCGTCGCGTTGGGTTTGGCAGTACGTCCTAACTCTTGCCGTGCAAGAGTTAGGCAGCTAGGCCGAGAGCGGCCATGCGCTTGGTGTGGTTTTCAGTTAGGCGCGCAAGCATGCGGCCGATCTCCGCTAGGTCAGCTCCTGGGCGATCCACTCCGCCAACTAGCAAACTTGATAAAGCATCGCGCTCAGCGGCAACGCGTTGAGCCTGCGATAAAGCCTCACCCACCAAGCGCCTGCCCCACAACGCAAGTCGCCCGCCAATACGAGGGTCAGCAACTATTGCCGCACGCACTCGATCGACCGCAAATGCCGAGTGACCCATCTCTTCACACACACTAAGTACCAGGGCATTTCTTTCAGGGTCAAGATATTTTGCGATCTCGACATAGAAGTCAAGGGCGATACCGTCACCGACATAGGCCTTAACCAGGCCCTCCAGCCAATCATTTGGTGCCGTATGCGCGTGAAACTCTTCAAGTGGCTGTCGAAATGGTGCGATCGCAACTTCGGGTGAGACACCAAGTTCAATTAACCGATCACGTAATGTTTCGAAATGTCGGTACTCCGATGTCGCCATGCCAGCAAGTGCCGCCTTGTCATCGACCGTAGGGGCCATTGCGGCGTCGGCGGCGATCCGCTCAAAAGCCGTGAGTGCGCCATATGCCAAAACGGCGAGAAGGTCGACAACAGCCGCCCGATACTCCGGATCGGTGTCCAATGTCTTAATCGAAGGCTGATCCATGGTGGTGAGAGGTTAGCGAAGGGCCAATGGGTAGACTCAAGGGAGTGACTACTTCCCCGGTCGACCCAACCTCGGCTCCTACCTTCGTAGAGCTCGGCACCGATCCCAAAATCGCCGAAGCCCTCGCTGCTGACGGCATTGAACGTGCCTTCCCCATCCAGCAAATGTGCATCCCACTGGCCCTTGAGGGCAAGGACCTCATCGGTCAAGCCAAGACCGGCACCGGCAAAACCCTCGGATTTGGTATCCCCCTGCTACAGCGCGTCGACCTCGAAGGCGACCGCAGCGTGCCCCAGGCACTCGTCGTGTGCCCCACCCGCGAACTCGGCCTGCAGGTGGCAACCGACTTGGAACGAGCCGGCCGACTAAAGGGCATCAAAGTCCTCGCCATTTATGGCGGGCGCGCTTATGAACCGCAGATTGATGCCCTGCACAAAGGCATTGACGTTGTGGTTGGCACCCCTGGGCGACTAATCGACCTAGTAAATAGGCGCGACCTCATGCTCACCGGGATTCGCACCTTGGTACTTGACGAAGCAGATGAAATGCTCGACATGGGTTTCTTACCCGACGTCGAGCGCATCGTCTCTGAAATCCCCGCGAAACGGCAAACAATGCTGTTCTCCGCAACCATGCCCGGCCAAATCGTAAATCTCGCCCGCCGCTACATGACCCAGCCGATCCATCTGCGTGCGAGCGAGCCCGGCGACGACAGTGCCATTGTCGACACCATCGAGCAGCACGTTTGGCGTGCGCATCCGATGGACAAAATCGAAATCCTCGCGCGCATCTTGCAGGCCGATAATCGCGGCCTGGTGATGATCTTCACCCGCACCAAGCGCAAGGCCCAGCGAATCTGTGACGACCTAACCGAGCGCGGTTTTGCAGTTGGCACCGTGCACGGCGATCTGGGTCAAGGCGCACGTGAACAGGCTCTTCGCGCATTTCGCAATGGCAAGGTTGATGTGCTCGTAGCGACCGATGTCGCCGCTCGCGGTATCGACGTTGACGGCGTAACCCATGTCATCAACTACGAATGCCCAGATGATGAGAAAACCTACCTGCACCGAATTGGTCGCACCGGCCGAGCAGGCGCCTCCGGTGTTGCTGTCACCTTGGTCGATTGGGAAGACATCGCGCGTTGGCAGATGATTGATCGGGCACTAAAACTACCTTTCAAGGATCCAATCGAGACTTACTCATCGAGTGACCACATCTACACCGGCCTCGGGATCCCACCCGGCACCACGGGCAAACTCCCCAAGGCCGGACGCACGCGTGAGGGCCTGGCCGCTGAAGGGGTCGAAGACCTCGGCGAGACCGGCAAGAAAAAGCCAAAGCTTGATGACCGTGGTCATTCACATGGCAAGAGCAACCGCCCAGATAATGCAAAGGGCGATAAGGCGAAGAGCGATAGGTCAAAGAGCGATAAGCCAAAGAGCGATAAGCCAAAGAGCGATAAGCCCGCCGCAGATCGACCCCAACGGCCCAGGAAGCGAACCCGTGGCGGGAAACCCGCTACCGAGGTTTAACTACGATCAAATGCGGGTATGTCATGACCGTGACACACAGTTGGACGCTCCCTGCGGATACCACCGCGGCCGCCGCAGGCCGTGACTTTGTGCGATCCGCCCTTGCTGAATACGGTAATTCCAGCGAGACCAGCAGCACTAGCGATACCGCAGATACCGCTGCTGCCGAAGCTGTCGAAGTCGCCGCCGCTGTCACCTCAGAGCTCTGCACCAACGCGATCTTGCACGGAAGCCCGCCGCAGTCACTGAAACTCGTTATCGACCGTGAGCATCTAAGGATTGAAGTTTCTAATTCGAACCGGGTGGGCGGAACAGTCCCAAAGTTGGCCACCATGCCAATTCGCAGCGATACCGTAGGTGGGCGTGGCTTAAATTTGGTGAACGTGCTGGCAAGTACTTGGGGTACGGACGTCAACTCCGGATCAACTACCGTCTGGGCTGTTATGTCCCGGAGTTGAGCGGGGGAAGTAACCCCCAGTCAACTAATGCTTCGAGTAGCCCATCACTGGTATCCAGCTCACTTAATTGCTCGAGCGTGAAGAACCTTGCGTCAGCGGCATCGTCACCGCCAACGGGGGCTTTGGCTTCGACTAACTCACCCAAGAAATCGCGAATTACATAAGTGCCACCACCGGGTGCCGCACGGCGCACGGTGCCGATTTCACGAATCACCGTCATTTCTAGGCCGGTCTCTTCGAGTACCTCGCGGATAACAGCCACTTCATGGCTTTCGCCCGGCTCTACGCGCCCGCCGGGCACTGACCAGCGACCAAGTGCTGGCTCTTGGCCTCTTTTTATCAAGAGCAACTTGCCGGCGTCATCAAAAATAACGGCGCCAACACAGGGGATCTCGCTGCTGGCGTCCGAAATGCTCACGTGCGTCATGCTCACGTGCGGAGTTTGTATTCCTCGAGTAGGCGGCGGGCAATTATCATGCGTTGAATATCTGCGGTGCCTTCACCGATGAGCAGCATCGGCGCCTCGCGATATAGGCGCTCGATTTCATATTCCTTCGAGTACCCGTAACCGCCATGGATCCGGAAGGAGTCTTCAACAACTTCTTTGCAGTATTCACTTGCCAGGTACTTCGCCATGCCGGACTCTAGATCATTGCGCTCCCCGGAGTCCTTCTTGCGAGCTGCCATCACCATCATTTGGTGGGCTGCCTCGACTTTGGTCGCCATGTCAGCGAGTCGAAAGGAGACCGCCTGATGCTCAACTATGGGCTTACCAAAAGTTATCCGCTGCTGCGCGTACTCGATACCAAGTTCGAAGGCGCGAAGTGCCACCCCACAGCCACGGGCCGCAACATTTACCCGGCCTACTTCGACGCCGTCCATCATTTGATAGAACCCGCGACCAAGCTCACCGCCCAACAGATTGTCCTTAGAAACACGGACGCCATCCATAATCAATTCGGTGGTGTCGACGCCTTTGTAGCCCATTTTCTCGATCTTGCCAGGAATTGTTAGCCCCGGAATTACTTCACCAAACCCCGAAGGCTTTTCAATCAAGAAAGTTGACATCTTCTTGTAGACGCTGGCATCGGCTGCCACATCGGCATCGGTTCGCACCAGCACCGCGACCAATGTTGAGGAGCCACCATTGGTGAGCCACATCTTTTGGCCGGTAAGTAAATAGTCATCGCCGTCCGGGACCGCCTTGCTGGTAATCGCGGCCACATCAGAACCACAGCCTGGCTCACTCATTGAGAAGGCGCCACGCACCTCACCTGTTGCCATGCGCGGTAAGTAGTACTGCTTTTGCTGCTCGGTGCCATGATGCATGAGCATGTAGGCCACGATGAAGTGCGTGTTGATGACGCCGCTGACACTCATCCATCCGCGGGCAATTTCTTCGACAACAAGTGCGTAAGTGAGCAAAGACTCACCCAGACCCCCATACTCCTCCGGGATCATTAGCCCAAAGACCCCAAGCTCTTTGAGCCCATTGACGATATCGGTCGGGTATTCATCCTTATGCTCAAGCTCTGTTGCAACAGGCAGGATTTCTTTGTCAACGAAATCTCGAATGGCAGCAATGATGTCGACTTGAATCTCAGTGAGACCCTCGGTTTCAGCCAGTTTCTTCATGTGGATCCTCTACTCAGGCGGGGTGAAAGTCTGGGTGCGCACCATCGCAGCCGCGCGACCTTTAGCTGAAACGACCAGGGCCATCTTGCGTGAAGCTTCATCGATCATTTCGTCACCGAGCATTGCCGCGCCCTTAGCGCCACCAGCGGCTGAGGTGTAATAGTCGTACGCGTCAAGAATCATTTCGGCTTTGTCATAGTCATCTTGGCGCGGTGAGAAGATCTCATTTGCCGCGTCTAACTGGCCCGGATGCAGGACCCACTTGCCGTCGAAGCCAAGGGCCGCAGACCGGCCAGCAACCCGGCGGAAGCCATCAACATCTTTAATCTGCAAATAAGGCCCATCAATCGCCTGCTTGTCGAAGGCTCGTGCCGCCATCAGAATTCGCATCAGGATGTAGTGGTACGCATCGCCGACGTCATAGCCCGGCGGCTGCTCACCCACCACAAGTGACTTCATGTTAATACTCGCCATGAAATCTGCAGGGCCAAAGATGATGGTTTCGACCCGTGGACTCGCCTGTGCGATGGCATCGACATTTACCAGGCCGAGTGCGTTCTCGATCTGCGCTTCGATCCCGATACGGCCAACTTCAAAGCCGTTGGACTTTTCAATTTGGGTGAGCAGTAGGTCAAGGGCTACTACTTGATCGGCCGTTTGAACTTTAGGAAGCATGATGCAATCAAGGTTCGGACCGGCACCTTCAACGACTTCGACTACGTCTTGATAAGTCCACTGCGTTGTCCAGTCATTTACCCGCACCGAGCGAACTTTGCCCTCGTAGCCGCCTTCATTAAGGGCAGCGACGATGTTCTTGCGCGCCTCTGGCTTGGCCATCGGGGCGACGGCGTCTTCGATATCCATGAAGATCTGATCCGAAGCCAAGCCCCGGGCTTTATCGAGCATCTTGGGGCTACTACCGGGCACCGCAAGACTAGAGCGACGCGAACGGAGCACTCTTGGGCTAGACATTGGGCCTCCTTAGGGCAAACAGATCGTATCGACACTTCATGTGGGCGCCTAACTGAAAACTAGATTGGCGAGCTCTCAGTAGCCGCTTTCACACGGCTAGACCTGATCACCATAACTAAGCCCGCGAACATCAAGGCCGCCGCCGGGATAATGCCAAGTGGCGGGATCTGGCCCAGCCACACCGCCGCCACCAAGGTCGAACCCGGCATTTCGAAGAGAATTGCCAGCGAGACCACCGTCGCCGAAGTAGTCGAGAGCACTTTGTTGATGAGGGTATGGCCGAGTAATTGCGCCCCGGCCGTTAAGGCCAAGATGAGTAACCAATCCCGCAGGCTAAAGCCCACCAACGGCACCCTGAGCACCAAGCACATGACCACGAGCAGTGCTCCGGCACTCGCATAAACTCCAAATGTTGTTACCGAAGTCGAGACACTCTGACGAGCCTGCTCAGCCACCGTCACATAGGCAGCGGCCAGCATGCCGCCAAGTAACGCCAATCCATCGCCAATTAAGTGAGTCGGGTCGACCGTAAAGTCGATTCCGGTCAAGATCAAGATCCCCAAGAGCGCAACCGCGATGCCGAACCAGGCCTGCCCGGGGATGTGGACGCCGCGCAATCGCGCCAAGAGCGCCGCCCAGATCGGCTGGGTTGCCACCAGCGCCGTTGACGAGGCGACCGTGGTGAACCGCAGCGACGGGATCCACGCCGCAAAGTGTGCCCCGAGCAAAAGCCCGGAGAGGATCATGAGTTTGACCTCGCGCCGGCTCAGTCGCCGCAGTGCCTGACGCTGGCGGAGCATGACCCAAACCCCGGTAGCCCCCGAACCCAAGAAGCAGCGCCAGAAGGCAATTGCCAGCGCCGGCGCAGCGATAACCGTGATGATCGGCCCTGAGGTTGAGATAAAAACGATGGCAACGCCCAGCCAGGCGAGGTCGACCGCGGGGGGCCGGCCGAGGCTAGTTGACGGCTGCGGGGCTGTGGACACGCCAGCGACGGTAGCCTTCGATCGTGACGACCAGCACCGCGACCCGTGTTTTCTTGGCCCGCTTGGCCGGTATTGGGGTATTCGACCCCAATGGCGACCAACTGGGCAAGGTTCGCGATGCCATCGTGGTGCTTCGTAGTGGTAACAACCCGCCTCGGCTAACCGGCCTAGTGGTCGAGGTCCAGCCACGTCGGCGCATCTTCGTCCCGATGACCAAAGTCACCAATATTGATACCGGCCAAATCATCGTTACCGGCACGGTGAATCTGCGCCGCTTTGAACAGCGGCCAAATGAAACACTCGTCACCGCCGAAATCCTCGACCGCACCGTTGAACTAATCGCAATCGGTGAGCAAGTTTCAGTGCTCGACATGGCCGTTGAGCAAAATCGCGCACAAGATTGGATAGTGTCGCAGCTTTTCGTGCGTAAGGGCGGGCACGGGTTTCGCCGCCGCGGTGAACGCTTCATAGTTCAATGGGCAGAGATCCACGGCCTCTCACTACCAATTGCGGATCAGCCGGCAGAACTCCTGCTGGCAAGTCTTGAAACACTTCCCGCCGCCGATATCGCAGCGGTGCTCCATGACTTGACTCCAAAACGGCGACTTGAGGTCGCACGCGAATTGGACGATGAACGACTCGCTGATGTCTTAGAAGAATTACCCGAAGACGATCAGGTTGAGATCTTGCAGATGCTTGAGGCCGAGCGCGCGGCTGACGTGCTGGAGGAAATGGACCCCGACGATGCCGCCGACCTAATTTCTGGGCTACCAAAAGCCCAAGCTGAAGACTTACTCGAGCGCATGGAGCCCGATGAGGCCGAGGATATTCGTCGGCTTTTGACCTATGACGATTTCTCCGCGGGCGGCATGATGACAACTGAACCGGTGGTGTTGCCAGCCGATGCCACCGTTGCTGATGCACTGGCCCACATCCGTAATGGTGATCTTTCACCGGCACTTGCCTCGCAGGTTTATGTGACCCGCTCCCCCACTGAAACACCAACCGGTAAGTACTTGGGTGCCTGCCATTTCCAGCGGCTGCTGCGCGAGCCACCCGCAACAATGGTTTCATCGATCGTCGATAACACATTGGTGCCTATTGGCCCGAATGTGAATCTGGCCGATGTGGCACGCACTTTTGCGGCCTATAACTTGGTCGCCCTACCCGTTGTCGATGAAAACAACCGACTCCTAGGTGCAGTAACAGTTGACGACGTTATCGACCACATGCTGCCCGGCGATTGGCGTGAAAAGGAAGTTCACGGCGGTGATCACCTTGGCTAACTCAGCACCGCGCCGTCAGTCACGCCTTGATCAACCACTAGAGCGTGGCCTACACCTGCGCGACTCCTATGATCCAGAACTCTTTGGCCGGCTTTCTGAGCGAGTAGCTAGGCGCATCGGGTCCTGGGCATTTATCGCCTGGATGACCGCGGTGGTCGTGGGCTGGGTGACCTGGAACTCATTGGCACCGGTCGAGTTGCGCATTGACCCATTCCCCTTCATTTTCTTGACTTTGTTGCTCTCGCTCCAAGCCTCATATGCAGCCCCGTTGATCTTGCTCGCGCAATATCGACAGGCCGACCGCGATCGTGTCCAATATCAAGAGGATCGAGCCCGAACCGAGCGATTACTAGCTGATACCGATTACCTAGCCCGCGAGATTGCGGCACTGCGCCTAGCAATAGGCGAAGTCGCTACTCGCGATTATGTCCATGGTGAAATTCGCGACCTGCTAGCAGATTTAACCCAGAAGCTCGATGAGGCAAACGCGCAGCCGGAGGACCCTAGATAGTCTGTCGGTATGAGCGTTGACCTAGCAGCAGTTCACCTTGCCCTTGCAGATGTTAAAGATCCCGAGATCAACCGTCCAATAACCGAGATTGGGATGCTCAAAGACGTCGAGTGTTCGAGCGACGGCGTCGTAACTGTCACTGTTTGGTTGACCATCCAGGGCTGCCCGATGCGCGACACCATCACCGAGCGAGTAACAAATGCAGTAAAGCCCATACCTGGTGTAACCGGCGTCAATGTAGTACTCGATGTAATGGGCGATGAGCAGCGCGCCGACCTAAAGAAACTGCTACGCGGTCATGATGCCCGTGAAATCCAATTCGCCCAAGCCGGATCACTTACTCGGGTTTATGCAATTGCATCCGGCAAGGGCGGCGTCGGGAAGTCATCGGTCACAGCGAACCTCGCCGTCGCGATGGCCGACATGGGCCTGGCGGTCGGACTCGTTGACGCTGACATGTATGGCCATTCAATTCCGCGCATGCTTGGCACTGCAGCACAGCCAAATATGGTCGAAGGCATGATCATGCCGCCGATGGCTTTTGGGGTACGCATTATTTCCATGTTGGCTTTCAAGCCGGGTGGAGTGACCCAGCCGGTTGCTTTCCGCGGGCCCATGTTGCACCGCGCCTTAGAACAATTCTTGGCGGATGTGTGGTGGGGAGATCTAGATGTGCTACTCCTTGATCTGCCACCGGGTACCGGTGATATCGCCATCTCCACCGCACAGCTACTGCCGACCGCTGAAATAGTGGTAGTAACCACCCCGCAGCCCGCAGCCGCAGATGTAGCGGTACGCGCCGGCACCCTCGCCGAACAAACTAAACAAAAAGTTGCCGGGGTCATCGAAAACATGAGCGGTTTCCCGTGCCCGCACTGTGGCGAACCACTCGACCTGTTCGGTATGGGTGGTGGCGCGTTGGTCGCGGAGCAACTATCGAAAGTGTTCGGCAAGCAAGTACCGCTACTTGGTAAAATCCCGTTCGATGTAGCACTGCGCGAAGGCGGTGACTCTGGTTCTCCGTTGGTACTCAGCCAACCTGATGCACCTGCCTCACTGGCACTGCGTGAGATCGCCCGAACCCTGGGCATGAAACCTCGGGGCCTGGCCGGAATGAACTTGAGCCTGACTCCAGCAACCGCCTAGGTGGCGTCAGGGTCAAATACTGGTCGGGGCGCTTGCCCGGTTTCGCTGGCAGTTTTTGTCGGCTTCACTTCGTCCGGTTCGTCATCATTGAATAACCCGGCCACCAATTTACGCGGATGCAAATCACTGAGGCTGCGCACTGAATCCATGGTCTCGCTCATGTCTAACCCGGCGGAGTCAGCTAGATCTCTCTTAGCCCCCGATGCCATCTCCCGAAGTTGGCGCGCCAGGCGGCCCGCGTCAGCGGCGGCTTTAGGCAACCGTTCCGGCCCGAAAATCAACAGGCCGAGGACAGCCAAAATCATGATCTCGCCAATGCCAATATCGAACATGGTTGAAGCGTACCTGCTTAGCTAGCTTCGGCGGAGCCCAATTTGATAGTTACCTCTCGGGTCACCCCACCTCGAGTGAAACCAATTACCACGGGGTCACCTGGTGCAAACTCACGAATGGCGACCACCAGTTCGGTGGAGTCATTGATAACCCGATCGCCAAGTTTGATAATGATGTCGCCCTTAAGCAAACCAGCGTCCTCTGACGGTCCACCCTTGTTAATCTCGCCAACCTTGGCTCCGTCATCGGTGTAACTCAAATCCAATGTGACACCTATTACGGGGGTACTCGCGGAGCCCGTAGCAATGATCTCCTCGGCGATGCGTTTGGCGGAGTTAACCGGGATTGCAAACCCAAGGCCGATGCTGCCACCTTCACCGCCACTTATCAGTGTGGCAATCGCGGAGTTGACGCCGATTACGCGGCCGGCCGCATCGAGCAGTGGCCCGCCCGAGTTACCCGGGTTGATGGCTGCGTCAGTCTGGATTGCATTGATGTATGAAACATCGCCCTGCGTACCTGTGGTGACCGGGCGATCCACTGCGCTGATGATTCCGTACGTAACTGTGCCATCAAGGCCGAGCGGAGCACCAATAGCAATTGCGGAGTCGCCGACAGCAATATTGGCCGAGTTGCCTAGCGCCATCGGCTGCAGGCCGGACTCCTTGACTTTGACAACAGCAAGGTCATACGACTCGTTGGTGCCGACCAC
>CAEZWW010000006.1_pt1 | contig 14052 bp, 11 predicted proteins | sample 7265091 | NCBI WGS metagenome assembly CAEZWW01 (sample SAMEA6813892, study PRJEB35770) | uncultured Actinomycetes bacterium | biome: Freshwater; feature: Freshwater reservoir; material: water | place: Czech Republic | collected 2015-11-04 | depth 0.5m m
ACTTTTATTTGTTGGCGCCAAGGTTGAGTTGCCAGATACTCCGAGATAGTTAGTTGCGCGAAGTTTGAAGGGCATAGCACTGCGGATTCGGCAGCCAGCACCAATTTCTCGCGCACCCCGTGCGGGGCAACGGCCCAACCAACACGAAGGCCAGAAGCGATTGTCTTTGAGAATGAGCCGAGATAGATGACCCCATCGGCGTCGTCAGCGCGCATCGCACGCGGCACCTCACCGTCAAAGCCGAGCAAGCCGTATGGGTCGTCTTCGAGAACTAGGATCCCCGCTTGTTGAGCGACGGCTAAAATTTCAAGTCGACGTTGGGCGCCTTGTGATACGCCGGCTGGATTATGGAACGAGGGAATGGTGTAGATCATCTTGATGCGCCGACCCGAGGCCCGAACGCGCGCAATTGCCTCACTCAAAGCCGCAGGCACCAAGCCTTCATCGTCCATAGCGACATGCTCAACACCGCATTGATAGGCCCGGAAAACCCCGAGCGCTCCGACATAGGACGGCGCCTCGACAAGGACGACGTCACCCGGGTCGCAGAAAACTCGAGTGACTAGATCCAGGGCCATTTGTGACCCGGTGGTCACCACGATGTCATCGGGGTGGGCGACAACCCCGACATCGCGCATAACATCTAAAATCTGCTCGCGCAGTACTACGTCGCCCTGACCGGATCCATACTGCAGGGCTTGGGCACCCCGATTCAGGAGCAGCGTTCTTACCGTCTCAGCGAGTTGATCCATGGGTAGAGCCTGAACAAATGGCATCCCACCGGCTAAAGAAACCACCTCGGGTCGGGAAGCCACCGAGAAAAGCGCCCGGATTTCAGAGGCAGCCATGCCATTGGTGCGCTCCGCATAGGAGTCAACCCAAGAATCAAGGCGAGAACCGGTCATAGCGCCTTACGATAGGCCACATGATGCGGATCCTCGGCTGGGCACTGCTCCTTTTGGGTGTTGGGGTGCTGGGCGGCTTTATCGCCCGGCTGGTTTTGCCGCATCCAGTGGCGCCCAATTACTTGCCGACTTCGGATTGAATGGCCACCGGTTAGCGTGCCATTTTCGGTGAGATTGAGTGGTCGCGACCGCGACAGCCCGCAGAACACCAAGAAATGACAGGCTTGACTAGCAAGAAATGACAGGTGGCCTGATAGGTCTAATTTGGGGAGCAAAACCGCTGTAGGGCGGTTGCGATGGCCTCAGCCGATGCGTCCTGCATTTTTACATCGCTCAGCCTGCTCGCATCCAACGGGTTGGACATATATCCGAGCTCAACGCGAACGGCAGGAACCCGAGTAAGTCGAAGTAGATCCCAAGTGCGCGGATGGGTGCGGCAATCAACTGCCCCGGTTCGCGCACAAAGTTCGCTTTGAATAAGTTCAGCCAAAGCTCGACCATTTGCGGAGTGCGCGCCGGCATCTGGTGCACCAAAGTAGAAGGTGGCTGCGCCGCCGGCTCGATTACTAGCAAGTTGTGTTGCGTGTATTGACACCACCACATCAACACCCATTCGATTGGCGAAATCCGCGCGTTCAGCCTCACCCAAAGTACTACTTGGTTGCGCGATGTGGGTGAGTAAAACCTGGGTTCCAAGTGCAGCTAGTCGACCCTCAACTCGCACCGCAACCGCTTCACAGAGATCAGCGCCAAGGTCACTGCCAGGATCGAGTAGCACAACTTTGTCAGCAATCCCGGTCTGCAATGAAGTTAGACTTACGTGATCGCGAAGCCGCGCAGCATTGCCGCCACTGATTGTTCGCATGAGCCGGTCGAAAGCCTTAAATGACTCAGGGCCACAAATGCCGTCAGCATCAACGCCCACGCCTCGTTGAAATTCACGTAAGGCGGTATCGGTGCTTCTGCCGAAGTAGCCATCAGCTCGACCACTATCGAAACCAAGATCATTTAGGCGACGCTGCAACTCAGCTACGTCATCCCCGGTCACCAAATGCCCAGGTACATAACGCAAAACGCGATCACCAAGCTGCCAGCGCGCTTCATCAAGTTGATGAAATGTCTGTGGGCCGACTATCCCATCAACGGTTAAACCGCGCTCTTGTTGAAAGGTACGCACAGCAAGGTCTAATGCCTCATCGAATTTGTCATCTGCGCCGGTACTAAAACGCTCAGCAGTTGACCTCGGTTCATCTGGAAGTAGACCCAGATGCGCAAGCCGTGCGCGCACCTCCGCGACGGCCGCCCCGGTATCACCGTGGCGGATAACCACTACAGATACGGCGCCAGATCAGCGAGTAGCGCCGCCTTGGGCTTGGCGCCGATTATTGACTTAACAACCTCACCGCCCACATAAACATTCAGGGTTGGAATTGAAGTAATGCCATAAGAGGCAGAGATCTGTGGATTCTCGTCGACATTTAACTTTGCAATCACAATATTGTCGTTCTCGCTGGCGATTTCTTCGAGTATCGGGCCAACCATTCGGCACGGGCCGCACCACTCGGCCCAAAAGTCGACAATTACCGGCTTCTCACTTTGCAGCACATCAGCGGTGAAACTTTCATCCGAGACCTTGATGGTCGCGCCCATTTTGTTCTCCTTTGTTCGCTAGATGAATCCTACTCGGCGGCCGCTAGATAACGCTCAGCGTCGAGCGCTGCTGCGCATCCGGTGCCCGCCGCTGTGATGGCTTGCCGGTAGGTGTGGTCGACGAGGTCGCCGCAGGCGAAAACCCCAGTAGCTGAAGTGCGGGTTGATGGTGCGTCGACAGTTACGTACCCGGCATCGTCTAAAGCCACCTGCCCGGGAAGGAGTTCTGAGCGTGGATCGTGACCGATAGCGATGAAAAGCCCGGTCACGGCGAGCTCACGGGCCTCGCCGGTGACGGTGTCGCGCAGCGCCAACCCAGAAACCTTGGTATCACCGAAAACATCTTCAACAGCACTGTTCCAGGCAAAACGCATCTTCGGGTTAGCTAACGCCCGCTCTTGCATGATCTTGCTGGCACGTAAACCGTCGCGGCGGTGGATAAGGGTTACTGTTTTAGCAAATCTGGTCAAGAAGGTGGCCTCCTCAAGAGCAGAATCACCACCGCCAACAACAGCGATGTCTTGATCCCGGAAGAAGAAACCATCACAGGTGGCGCACCACGAAACCCCGTGCCCGGAAAGCCGCTTCTCATTCGGTAACCCGAGCTCACGGTAACCAGACCCCATCGCCAAGATGACTGACTTGGCGGTGTGGGTGCGACCGGTGCCATCGATAACCGACTTGGTGTCACCGGTTAGGTCAACGGCAGTGATGTCATCGGTGACTAACTCTGCGCCGAAACGTTCGGCCTGTGCTCTCATATTTTCCATCAGGGCCGGGCCCATAATGCCCTCAGAGAAACCGGGAAAGTTTTCAACCTCGGTCGTGTTCATTAGTGCCCCGCCCGCGGTAACAGCACCTTCAAACACCAAAGGCTTCAATTGAGCGCGCGCGGCATAGACCGCGGCCGTATAACCGGCGGGCCCTGATCCGATGATGATTACTTCACGGTGCTCACTCACAGTCAAACCTTTCACGAAACGCAGATTCCCTAAAATGACTACCCTTGACGGTAACGATCTTAGGGCGCTGCTTGTTCCGCCAAATCCACCGAGATGGGCAACAGAATTGATGGCCCACCTTGGCCACAATCAAGCCCGACCAGCCACGCCTTAATCGTCTTATTCGGGGTGAGGTCAAGGATCAAGCCGACCTCTTGCTGCTCGAACTTGGCCCTATCAATTACCACCGTGCCGAGATCACCCGGAGGGATCAAGGACGCAATGCAGGCACTTATGGTCTCAACCTTGGCGGTGAACCCGGTATTGCCTTCCACCAAGTTCGCGGGAGTCTCTTGGACGATGCTTTCCATCGCGCGGGCATCGGCCACCCCGATTCGATCAAAAAGGTCACCTATTTGATCCTGCATGGTTGAGCGCGAGTAGGTGATGCCACTAGCAACTACCTGACGGGCCGGCATAGTTTGACCTGAAACCCCGGCCATCGATTTGAGTGCTCCAGAGTCGAGTGGGGCGGCCCCAAATGGGGCGTCAAGTTGGGCGGCTTCAACCTGGGTGGTACCGGCCTGGTCGGAAGTCAGAGCCTTAGTCGCCCCGTCTGCGACAACTACCTCCGGGCTGGGAGTGCGCACGGCCTGAACGACCACCCCGAGGGCGAGGAAGGCCACGGAGGCCGCAACTAGGCCACTCACCCAGCGGGTACGCCGGCGCGGTGACATGGAAATGACGGTGGCTAACGGCCCAGCCACAATCACGGATGGCTCAGCGGCGATCGCGGCGGCCAGCCGATTCCAGACCTCCTCAGGCATTCGTTGATCAGCATAATTTTGATTTGGTAGCCCGAACTCGGAGCCACCTGAGTCCGGGCCTAGGAATGCCAACTCCGGAAGCGGCGCATCGAATGGGTCGACGGGCCCTTGGGCGTCGTCAGACATGTGGTGCACCCCCCTCCGAGGTGTTGAGGTCCGCTAATGGAGTCGCCGATGAAGGTGTTGTTGGCGAGCCCATCTTCGGTATGACGGTGTCAGGCTCCTTACGGTTCCGTAAGAACTCCAGCTCTTCGGCTAGTCGGGCGCGCCCGCGTGAGCATCTACTCTTTACCGTACCCGTGGGGCAACCCAGAAGTTCGGCAGTTTCTTGAATTGAGCGGCCCTCAACGTCTACCAAGACAATCGCGGCGCGTTGATCCGGGGGCAAAGTAGCTAAGGCCGCGGCTATCGCCAATTGGGTGTCGCGCCGACTCATTTCATCACCCGGGTAGGCCAAGGTTTGCCCCAAATCATCGGGCAAGGGCACAGCAGGGCGGCTCGCACGCCTGCGTAATCGGTCCAAGCAAGCGTTAACCACAATCCGGTGCAGCCAAGTGGTTACCGCGGCCTCACCACGGAACTGGTCTGCCCGCCTAAATGCCGATAAAAAAGCGTCCTGCAGGGCGTCAGCTGCCTCTTCTGGATCACTCGTCGTTCTTAAGGCAACCGACCAAAGCCGATCACGATGCCGGTAGACGAGCTCACCGAAGGCATCCTTATCACCGGCGACATGGGCCGCGAGCAACTGGGCGTCGGTGCGCGCCTCGTCACTCGCCTCGAAACCCATTGCCTTGGCCTCCATGCTGGATGAGCCTAGAGGGCCAAGGGTTGTTGGTTGAGTAGGGAGGCATCGGGTCAAAACTCAGCGCAGTGTCACTTTACTTAGCCCTACTTGGTAGGTGCCGGGTTTATCAACGCGCTGGGGTAATTGCGGGAACCAAAGCAATACGTACTTGCCGGTGATAGCCCGAGGCCCCCGCAGGTCTATCTGTCGATCGCCAGCGGGGGCCGCAGCGAGCAAACTCCACAATTGTGGGTCGGGCAAAATTTCATCAGCGACACGTACTTCAGTGGCAGCACCGACCCCTTCAAATGTCAATGCCGCCGAGCGCACAGATTGCGGTTCACCCATATTTATGATCAGTCCCACTCCACCCTTTCCGTCGGCATCCGAGGTGTCGTAGTTCTGCGAGTGCCAAGCCGTAGTGATGTCCAAATCGGCAACAAGTTTCGCCTCGATGTCATTCTCACGGCCTTTCTTGCCATCCGGGATGCCATCATTGTTTTCATCATCAAAGGGATCAAAGCTCCGCACTTTAACGATGGGCAAAATCTCCGGACCACTTTCGGCACTAGCTGACGGCATTGGCACAGCCGACGCTGTCAGTACATCGCCGGTAGCGACTTCAATCGGTGTTGCTGTTGTCAACGAGGTACTTGTGGTCAAGTTCCAGCCCCAAAAACCAACACCTAAGACGATGGTGAAGGCAAGCACCACTGCAGCAATTCGAGATGCCACGCCCAGGGAGCCACGATCTTTACTGCTTGGTTCACCTCGGTGCTTTGAACCATGCGAGACAGGTGCCAGGTGATCGCGGGCCAGACCAAGCATGGCGGTAAAAGCCGAAGCATCGGTGATGTTGGCGACTCCGCGAGGCCGTGCTGCCTTACTAACCGATCGAGCAATGACATCGTCAATTGCACGTGGCACATCGGCGCGCACTCTTGATGGCAGCAACACATTTCCACTCACGATTGGGGCGCTGGTCAACGCCGCCAAAGGTGGGCCCGACCACAAGCCCGTTACCAGCAAATAAAGCAGGCAACCCAATCCGTCAACATCAGCTTGGGTCTTCGTCTCGCGATTATCTAGGGGCCCCCAAAGGCTGGAATCAACGGCTAAACCTCGAACTCTTACTTCGCCGGCGTCGGTGACGATGACACTCGATGGCCTGAGCCGACCGTGATTTACATTGGTTGCTAGCCCGGCAGAAATTGCGCGCGCGACTTCAGAGACGATGTTTACCGCATCATCGACTGGTATTGGCTGATCCCCGCGCACCTGCAGAAGTTCACCGAGGTTTCGGCCCGTGGCCCATTCACTGATGACGGCAATTTGCGCCGACTCATTGGCAGTCTCAGACAATGTCATAACGTCAAGAATTCGTAGTAATCGACGATCCTCTACAAGCGCTGCTGCTCGGGCGGCACCCAAGAAGGCGGGTGCCCGGGGGTCATCTGCGTTAAGTATGCGCAGTGATACTTCACGATCTAGGACTTCGTCGTGCCCGCGAAAGAATTGCACCGCTACGTCCCGGTGTGCAGGATCAAGATCAGCGGTTAGCAGGTAGCGGCCGATGCGCTCGGGGGGCCTCATGGCGTGCGCAATCTACGGCGAACCAAATTAGTGACAGCGGCTACTTCCTTGACCCGAAGTGCCCAAGCCGCTGCCCAATAAGAAGCCACGCCTACTGCACCAACGACAACCAAAATAAGTAGCACCACCAATTTGTCACCTGGTAGTTGAGCACTGAAGGTCCGCCCGAGGATGGCGTGGGTGCCTAGCATTAGGCCCAACGAGACAAGCCCCGCCGATCCAATTCGCAAAATGCTACGAATAGTGCGGCCTGAGTTAACGCCACCTACGCGCCTAGCGAGAAGCACCCAAGCCAAAGCTAGACCAACCCAGTAGGACAGCGAATAGGTCAGTGCGATCACGGCAACCTGAGCGCCGCCTGCTGGCGCAATTCCAAATAGCGGCACTACGGTAATCAACCAAAAGGCACTAAGCCCCACGGTTATATAGAAAGGTGTGCGCGTATCTTCCATCGCGTAGTAACCACGCAAAAGTACATAGAAGAGCGTGAACGGCAGCAAACCGATCATGAACATGGACACAATCTCGCCCATAAGTGAAGCCTGCTCTGGTGTCGCAGCCCCGTAGCCGAAGAGAAGTATCGATAGGTCAGACCCGGTAACGAAAAGTACCGCAGCGATCGGCACAATCAACGCGGCAACCGTTCGCATTGTGGTGCCGATATCACTTCCCACTTGCCGTAAATCACCAGCATGTGCGAGTCGACTTAAGGCCGGCAGCATTGCGGTAACGATGGATATCGTGATGACACTATGTGGCAGCATGAAAACTAGGTGGGCTTTTTGATAGGTGGTGAGACCGGCAGCCACGGTTCCAGCGGCAGCGGCGTCAACATTGGCTTGGGTAGCAAGCCGAGTGATTACTACGTAAGTGGCCTGATTAACGAGCACTAGACCAATGGTCCACATCGCCAACCCGCCGGCCTTACCCAGACCCGCGCCTTTCCAGTCAAAGCGCGGGCGCCAATGGAATCCCGCGCGGCGTAGTACCGGGAACAAAATTACGGCCTGCGAAATAACACCAAGGGTGGTGCCGATACCAAGGATAAGAATTTGTTGGGTAGTAAGGATTCCATCGGCCGCCGCTGAAGTACCCGCCACTGCGATGAACAGCAAAAAGGTTGCGATCGCGATCACGTTGTTCGCTATGGGGGCGAACATAGGTGCCCCAAATCGTCCGCGTGCATTCAATACCTGGCCGAGAATGGAATAGATACCGTAGAAAAGTACCTGAGGTAAACAAAGTCGGGCAAAGGCAACTGCTAGATCAAACTCATTAGTCGGGTAGTCAGCCGGAGTGTAGAGATCGACAATTAGAGGGGCCGCGAGCACCGCAAGGATTGATAGCAGCAGCAACACAGTGACTATGAGGGTGATTAAACGATCGGCGTACGCCTTGCCTTGGTCTTCGTCCTCACTCATGCGCCGCACCAGTTGTGGAATGAACACCGCGTTTAATGCGCCGCCAATAATGAGAATGTAGACAATCGTCGGAAGGCTATTACCCAAAGAGAACGCGTCAGAGACTAAATAGAAACCCAAAGCGGCGGCCGCCGCTACATCGCGTAGCACCCCGGTAATACGTGAAACGATCGTGCCCGATGCCATGACGGCGCTCGATTGCGCGAGGGAACGTCCGCTCGCATTTTCGGTCACGAGGACACCGTGTCAGATGACTTAGTCGACGTCTGGGACCGCTGGGCTTTCCAGATTCGCCGTGTCACGCCAACGACCACGAAAATGAGAATCGCTAAGAACGCTGCACCAACAACCCAGCCTGCCGCTCTTGAGTAAGCGGTGGACGTCAAGGTGATACCGCTTGGGACGCCATACTTCGCACCATCGGGGGTAAGAATCTGGATATTTACCGGCAGTGGGTCGCCGCCAATGACCCGGGCTTCAACCTCAACACTGACTTTGTGTCCGGCCTCGATGACGATATTGGTAACCGGTGGTGACTCGAGTCGCACAGCGGGTACGCCAACCAATTGCATACTCACTGTCACATTCTGATCCAAATCGTTCGCCAAAGTTATAGGCACTCGGCCGGCATCTCCAGAGAAAGTGATCGTGCCCTTGGAAAGGGCATGAACTTGGCTCATTTGCTTACCGAGCTCGCTGTTGATTTGTTTGAGTAAATCCCTCCCGGTTAGTGGCGCGCTGCGCCAAGCCGCCGACAGGGTGCGGGTAATAGCCTGCGTGAAGCTCACGGAGACCAACGCTGGATCATCAAGGATCGCAACAAATTGCTGGAGTCGAGCCTGCGCCTTCGACACTTGTTGCAAATAAGCGGTGGGCAGTTCAGCGTTCTTTGCGATCTGCCCGTAATTAAGTTTTTGACCAAGTGTTTTCTCACTGGCAAGTAGTTCGTCAAGTGACTTGGCTGATAGCCAAGGTGCGGTGGTGGACGCACTTAGTAAATCCGAAAGCAGTTGGGAATTGGGGGCCCAGCGCACATCTAGCGGAGCAGCAACAACGTGGGCCGCACCGGTGGATGACGTGGAAAGAAGGGCGGTCTCAGCCAAAAATTGTTGGCGGGCGAGAATTATGTCATTGGCGCTGGTTTTCGGAGTGGTAAGTAAATTAGCGAGCACCGGATCAATTAGTAGTGCGTTAAGGGTGCCAGCCGGAGTACTTATCGAGGCTATTGCAGGAGCGTTACTCGAGGTAGTGACGGCGCGGGCTGACAATGCAACCGTGGTGGCTCCGGCGGAAGCCAATAGTTCTGCGGTGTCTTCATCAATGCGGCCGCCAGGTGCCCAATAAGTAGTGCCAGCGACAGGAGTACCGATTGCTGCGCGCGATATTATTGGCGCTTGAGTAACAGCTCGAATTAGTTCAGTCGCCAAGTCAGCTCTGCGCGCGGCTGTGGCGTCAATATCGGCATAGGGCAGAACTCTAAGTTGAGATTCAACACCTGACGCAGCAGCTGACTCATCAAGTGCTGAGCGTAAGGATGTCAGCCAATTTGAGATCGCAGCTGACTGATCACCTACCACCGGGATACCATTTTCTTGTACTAAATATCCCTGCGCCATCGCAGATGCAGCCTGCAAGAGATCCGGATCCGCGAACCAAGAAACGTGACCAGGGAAATTGGCGCCGAGCTGGACCAACGAATCTAGGCGACCACCGGGTGACATTGCCTTTGGTGTCTCGCCATTAAGCAGTACCCCATTGGCATTTCGGGCGGGTCGGTCGGCTAGCGGCCAAAGCCAGGTGATGTTAGTAGGGGTAACACCAGACCCCACTGGAAACCACGGTAAGAAAGTTCGTTCTATACCTTTACGTTCATCAAATTCATCAACACCCCGGATGGAGCCAAGTGCTTCAACCGAAATTACGTAAGTTCCCGGCTCGGCAAATCCTAAACTAGAGATTGCAATTGAAAGGATGAATGACTCCTGCTGGTTTGGGGCCAACGACGAAGCAATCAAAGTGCGCGTGTTATCAATACTGCTGGATCCATTATCAACTTCAGAAACTAGGTCTGCATCACTCACGGCTGCTAGCGAACTTCGATCAGCAAGCGCTAAATCAGCGACTCGCAATTGAACGGACACATTGTCGATTGAACGGCCGGAAATATTTAGTACGCGGCCGCTGATTCGAAGTGTGCCTTTTGCTTTAGGAACTACCGGCGTCAACTGGTCAAGGACAATTTCAATCGTGGAGCCCTCGGGCATTGCATGGGCAGTCGGCGTGACACCAACCATTGCAGCAAGGGCCAACAAAACCACTAGTACAAGTCGAGGAGACCTGCTGATATTCAGGTTGTACACGTATCGCCTAGCAGTGCTTCAACTTTACTCATCAGATGCCGCTCAGCCGGGTATCGCAGGCGCGAGTGAACTTCGGTCAACGGAACCCACGCCACTTCCTCAACTTCACGATCGGCGTCACTAAGTTCACCACCGTCGGCCCGCAACAGGTAGTGGTGGACAGTTTTGTGTATGCGCTTGTCCGGGTTCATAAACCAAAAATCGATCACGCCCAGTGGTGCCAAAATGCTCGCCGTGATGCCGGTCTCTTCGGCCACCTCTCGAATGGCCGCCTCCTCGTTAGTCTCACCAGGCTCAACGTGGCCCTTGGGTAGCAACCAAATTAGCCGCCCATTTTTATCGTGGCGGGCAATGAGTGCGGCGCTGGGAATGGGGCCTTTCAGGTCGAGAACCAACCCGCCCGCCGAGGTCTCTTCGACGCTCGGAACGTAAATTGCCATATCGGCAGGATAAACCTGGACGACTAGTCATTACGCTGCTATGCGTGTCGACTCCCGAAGAACTCCGCGTGATAGCCCAGTTGGCTCCAATATCAGGCCTTTTGACTGAACTTGGGGAGAGATTCACGGGGTCCGGCTACCAAATCGCCCTAGTAGGTGGCCCGGTGCGCGACGCACTACTTGGCCGGGTGGGCTCGACCCCGGATTTGGATTTCACCACCGATGCCAGGCCAGAGGCCATAATCAAGGTCATTGAGGGCCTAGCCACCGCAATCTGGGATGTGGGTATCGCTTTCGGAACCGTCGGAGCTCGGATTCAGGGCCAAGAATGTGAAATAACCACGTATCGCACTGAGCACTATGACCGTGACTCCCGTAAGCCAGCTGTCGATTTCGGAGACACCCTTGAGGGGGATTTAGGGAGACGGGATTTCACGGTCAACGCATTCGCTTTACGGCTTCCCCAAATGCAGTTAGTAGATCTTTTTGACGGGGCTACTGACCTTGAAAATTACCTGCTGCGCACACCAGGTCGTGCGCAGGATTCATTTGACGACGATCCACTGCGCATCATGCGAGCTGCGCGATTTGTTTCCCAACTTGGCTTTCGGGTAAGCGATGACGTCCTACAAGCCATGCATGAGCAAGCCGAACGCATCACAATTGTGTCAGCCGAACGGGTCCGTGAAGAGTTTATGAAAATCCTGATGGCAGCTGATCCGCGCACAGGGTTGGAGTTGCTGGTTGATACGGGTGTAACCGATTGGATCTTGCCTGAATTGCCGGCGCTGCGTCTGACCGAGGATGAACACCATCGCCATAAAGATGTCTATGAGCACTCAATGACGGTGCTTGAACAAGCAATTGAATTAGAGACGGTGCACGAGCCAGCTAGTGGGCCAGACCCCGTACTTCGACTCGCTGCGCTGTTACATGACATCGGAAAACCCAAGACTCGCAAGTTTGAAAAGGACGGCGGGGTTTCATTTCACCACCACGAGATGGTGGGAGCCCGCATGGTCAAAAAACGCATGCAAGCTATGCGATTCCCTAACGACACCACTGATCAAGTCACACGATTAGTTGAGCTGCATCTGCGGTTTCATGGTTATGGCACCGGTGAGTGGACGGATTCGGCGGTGCGTCGTTACGTTCGCGATGCCGGAGAGCAGTTGGTGCAACTACATAAACTTACGCGTGCAGATTCAACTACACGTAATAAACGCCGAGCTGCCGCTTTACAGCAGGCCTACAGCGGCCTTGAAAACCGCATCAACGTTTTGGAGCAAGAGGAGGAGTTGGCCTCACTTCGTCCAGATCTTGATGGTGCCGCGATCATGCGCATTTTGAACCTGCCCCCTGGCCCGGTCGTCGGACAGGCTTATCGGTTCCTAATGGATCTGCGTCTAGATCGTGGGCCCCTTGGTGAGGAGCAGGCCACCGAGGCACTTCTTGCTTGGTGGGCCGCACGCCGATAGTTAAGTGACCAAGTAGAGAGTCAAGCGACTACCCTGCTCCTATGGTTAGTCCAAACCGGCGCGCAAGCCACCGCCCAGCCACCGCCGCAGCACGTGCCACCCTTGGCCTTGAAGCGAGGAAAAGCGCCCCTCGTAGCTCACTAGCCCAATGGTCGCCAATGCCGGACAGACAAAATGTGGTCGAGCAGCTTGCTGGGCAAGAAGTAGAACGAGTGCCGCGTCTATTGCCACTTCGGCATTCTCGAATGTCGGTAAATCCATTTACTTTCTATCGCGGGTCCGCGTTGACCATGGCCGCAGATCTTGGGTCCCGGCCGAATTCAGGCCTCCAGGTGCAGTTATGTGGTGATGCGCATCTGTCGAACTTCGGGCTGTTCGCCGCACCAGATCGTGCCGTGATTTTCGATATCAACGACTTTGATGAGACTCTTCCCGGACCATTTGAGTTTGACGTGGCGCGTTTGACAACTTCATTCACCTTGGCCGGGCAAAACAATGGTTTTTCGAGTATTGAAATTGAAAATATAACGCGTGCTGCGGCAGCGTCCTATCGAAATTCTATGGCCGGGTTCGCCCAGATGGGTGAATTAGATATTTGGTACACCCGCACCGACTCCAGCGTGTTACAAAGTTGGGGGCGTGATGCTGCCGGCAAGAAGGGCGCCCAAGTAGCTGATCGAACTGTCGCTAAAGCTCAAAAGCGAACTTCATGGTCGGCGATCAACAAAATGACCGAACTCGTTGACGGTCAACGCCGGTTCATTAATTCGCCCCCGTTATTGGTGAGAATTGAAGTCGGCGCTGCCGTACACCCATTACTAACTGGGCTACTAGAGCAATACCGAGATACCTTGATTGATGATAGGCGTGAACTCTTTGGCCGCTACAAATTGGTGGATATCGGCCACAAAGTTGTTGGTGTTGGCAGTGTCGGCCTACTTGCTTTTGTGATTTTACTTCAGGGTCGCGATGAGTCAGATCTCTTGGTGCTTCAAGTTAAGCAAGCTGTTCGAAGTGTGCTTGAGCCATTCACCGCGCCTAGCGAATTTGAGCAGCAGGGTGAACGAGTTGTCAGTGGGCAACGGATCACGCAGGCCGCGAGCGATATTTTCCTAGGCTGGATAAGAGGCGCTCAGGGCCGTGATTTCTATATTCGCCAACTTCGCGATATGAAGTGGTCACCTGATGTCACTTTACTCAATCCAGGTACTCTTCAAGCGTACGCGATGATCTGTGGAAACACCTTGGCTCGGGCCCATGCACGATCCGGTGACGCCGTTGCTATTTCTTCATATCTTGGTACTAGTGCGAAATTTGATAACGCAATGCTCGACTTCGCCTTGGCATATGCCGGGCAGGTCGGCACGGATTTTGCAACTTATACCCAGGCAATCGCATCCGGAGAAGTCACGCTAGCCGCAGATGAGGTGGAAGCGGCTACCTTGGCTTTCACGGCGGACGCAGATCACGGGATACAGGCGATCCGCACCCCGGCTCAGGATTGAAGAATTTACGCCGAGGCTATATCAGCAGGCGTTGCACCGGTTTCCTTGCGGGCAATTAGAACCTGTAGCAAAGTGAAGAGGCCACCGGCGAGTAGCAGCACCCAGATCATGTGAGTCAGTGACATCACACTGCCCACCACCAGAATAA
>CAEZWW010000007.1_pt1 | contig 13584 bp, 22 predicted proteins | sample 7265091 | NCBI WGS metagenome assembly CAEZWW01 (sample SAMEA6813892, study PRJEB35770) | uncultured Actinomycetes bacterium | biome: Freshwater; feature: Freshwater reservoir; material: water | place: Czech Republic | collected 2015-11-04 | depth 0.5m m
AGCGGTCGGCTTACCCGCGCGGATTCCGGGTATGAATCCGCCATATTTTTTCATATTGTCGGCAACTTCAACCGGGTTGAAAGTGATGGAGACATAGAAGTAGCAGAAGAACACGATAAGTAGGAAGTACGCCAATAGGTAGTAACTGCCACTACCGGTACCGAAGTTCTGCTGTACCCAGATGGCCCACTCCGACTGACTACCTGTTAATTGCACCAACAAAGTCGGCAAGAACAGCAGGGATGACGCGAAGATAACCGGGATAACACCGGCCATGTTGACTTTGAGCGGGATATAAGTTGAGGTGCCGCCATACATTCGGCGCCCGACCATGCGTTTTGCGTATTGCACCGGAATACGCCTCTGGGCCTGCTCGACAAAGACAACAAGTGCAATCACGACCAGGCCGACGAGCACTGTCAGAGTGAAAGTGAAGATACCGCGGCTACCCCAGATCGAGGCGAACTGAGCCGGGATGCGCGCAATGATCGAGGTGAAGATAAGTAGCGACATTCCATTGCCTATACCGCGTTCAGTAATTAACTCACCAAACCACATGATGACGGCGGTACCGGCGGTCATAACGGTGATCATTACCAAGATCACCCATACCGAGTCATTCGGGATGATGGCCTCATTACATCCGCTGAACAAAGCGCCGGGGGTGCGGGCCAGCGACAAGATGGCCGTCGACTGTAAAACTGCCAAGCCAATTGTTAAAAACCGCGTGTACTGAGTGATTTTGGCTTGCCCGGCTTGACCGTCCTTCTTCAAGGTCTCTAGCCGCGGGATAACTACCGTCAACAACTGCAAAATAATGCTCGCGGTGATGTAGGGCATGATGCCGAGCGCGAAGACTGATAGCTGCAGTAGCGCTCCACCGCTGAACAGGTTGATCAGGGCATAGACGGAATTATCCTGAACTACGTCGATACAACGCTGAATGGCGGAATAGTCAACACCCGGAGTCGGCAAAACCGAACCGAGGCGATAAATCGCCAGCAGTCCCAAGGTGAACAGAATCTTCTTTCGAAGATCCGGGGTACGCAGGGCCGCCCCAAACGCACTGATGTGCACTGTGCCTCCTGCTTAAATCTCGGTTACGGAACCGCCTGCGGCCACGATCTTGTCACGGGCGCTATCAGAGAATGCATCGGCACTGACCTTGACGGCCACCGTGATGTCGCCCTGCCCGAGAACCTTGACTTTTTGGCCCTTTCGCACAGCACCCTTTTCCACTAAGTCGGCAACAGTGATCTCGCCACCCTTTGGGAAAAGCTTCGAAATCATCGCGACATTGACCACCTGGAATTCGATCTTGTTGGGGTTGGTAAACCCCTTCAATTTCGGGAGGCGCATATGCAAGGGCATCTGGCCGCCCTCGAAACGAGCTGGCACCTGATAGCGCGCCTTCGTACCCTTCGTGCCGCGACCGGACGTCTTGCCTTTTGACGCCTCACCGCGACCCTTACGAGTCTTTGCAGTCTTAGCACCCGGAGCCGGGCGCAGATGATGGACCTTGAGTGCCATCGCTACTTAACCTCCTCGACAACAACCAAGTGCGACACCGTGTTTACCATGCCGCGGATTTCCGGACGATCTTCCTTAACAACAGTGTCACCGATGCGCTTTAGGCCGAGTGAGCGCAAGGTATTGCGTTGATTCGAAGTGCCACCGATTTCCGACTTCTTCTGGGTTACCTTGAGTTGAGCCATTACGCACCAACCCCGGCGCGGGCGCGCAGCAATGCTGCAGGAGCAACGGCCTCGAGGGGCAACCCGCGACGAGCAGCGACAGCTTCAGGGGACTCGAGCAACTTCAGCGCCGCAACCGTCGCGTGCACGATGTTGATCGCATTATCTGATCCCATTGACTTGCTAAGCACATCGTGAATGCCAGCGCACTCCAAAACCGCACGAACTGGGCCACCGGCGATAACCCCGGTACCCGGTGCTGCCGGACGCAGCATCACGACACCTGCAGCAGCCTCACCCGTGATTGGGTGCGGAATAGTGCCCTGAATCCGTGGCACCTTGAAAAAGTGCTTCTTGGCTTCCTCGACGCCTTTGGCAATAGCGGCCGGAACTTCTTTGGCCTTGCCGTAGCCAACGCCAACACTGCCATCACCATCGCCGACGACTACCAAAGCCGTAAAGCTAAAGCGACGACCGCCCTTGACGACCTTCGAGACGCGGTTGATCGCAACTACCCGCTCAATGAACGCTGACTTCTCCTCGCGGGGAGCACGCTCCTTGCGGTCCTTGCGGTCACCTGTCCCACCGGTGCCTGTGCCTGTGCCTGCGCCGCTTCCGCGACGCGAGGTTGCTGCCATGAGGTTCCCTCTCCTACCTAATCCGAAATCCGTTTAGAAATCTAGGCCACCCTCGCGGGCGCCCTCCGCGAGAGCTGCTACGCGACCGTGGTACTTGTTGCCACCGCGGTCAAACACCACGGCCTCAACACCGGCTTGCTTCGCGCGTGCTGCGATCAGCTGACCGACCTTGCGTGCCTTTGCGGACTTATCATCACTCGCTGCGCGCAGATCAACTTCCATCGACGAAGCCGAGGCCAAGGTTCGGCCCTGAGTGTCATCAACCACCTGCGCGACCATGTGGCGAGCTGAACGACTAACAACCAAACGCGGGCGGTCAGCTGTACCGGATACCTTCTTGCGAACGCGGATGTGACGACGTTTGCGGCCGATGGCAACCTTATTGCCAGCCCCGCCCAGCTTAACTCCAAAGCTACTCACTTCTTGCCCGCCTTTCCGGCCTTGCGACGGACGACCTCATTCTCGTAACGCACGCCCTTGCCCTTATACGGCTCAGGCTTACGTAACTTGCGAATATTGGCCGCAACTTCGCCGACTTGCTGCTTATCGATACCAACCACCGTGAACTTAACCGGGCTTTCAACACGGAAGGCGATGCCCTCCGGTGCCGAAACCACCACGGGGTGGCTGAATCCGAGAGCAAACTCCAGGTCGGTGCCCTTGGCTGCAACACGGTAACCCGTGCCCACAATCTCTAGCGTCTTCTCATACCCGTTCGTGACCCCTGTCACCATGTTGGCAACCAAGGTGCGAGTCAAGCCGTGAAGTGATCGCGATGCGCGCTCGTCATTTGGACGAGTCACTAACAACGTGCCATCTTCTTGCTTTTCTACGACGATCGGCTCAGCAACTTTCAACGACAACGTGCCTTTAGGGCCCGTAACGGTGATGTCATTGCCGGCAATCTGTGCATTGACCCCGGATGGAACCAGGATCGGCATGCGTCCAATACGTGACATTTGCTCGCTCCTTCCCGGTTACCAGACGTAGGCGAGGACTTCCCCACCTACGCCTTTCTGGTGGGCCTGTCGATCGGTCAACAGCCCTGATGAGGTGGACAAGATTGCGACACCGAGGCCGCCGAGAACGCGTGGAATGCCGGTGCTCTTCGCATAGACCCGTAGGCCCGGCTTAGACACGCGGCGAAGTCCGGCTATCGAACGCTCGCGCGTCGGGCCGTACTTCAACTCCAGCGTAAGAGTTTTACCGACAATCGCATCCGAGACGTTCCAGCCGCCGATATAACCCTCGCGCTTGAGGATCTCGGCAATGCTTTCTTTCATCTTCGAGTGCGGCATCGTAACAGCATCGTGATACGCCGAATTTGCATTGCGCAGGCGCGCAAGCATGTCGGCGATCGGGTCGGTCATTGTCATGGCCAGTCGGCCTTCCTCGTTGTGGTTTCCGGAAAACCCGGACCTTCGACGTCGTTGATTACCAGGAGCTCTTAGTCACACCCGGCAATTCGCCGGCATGTGCCATTTGACGCACGCAAATCCGGCATAGGCCGAACTTGCGGTAAACAGCGTGTGGGCGTCCACACTTATTGCAGCGGGTATAACCCCGCACCTTGAACTTAGGCTTCTTTTGCTGCTTTTGGATGAGTGCTTTTTTCGCCATTTGGATCAGGCCTCCTTGAAGGGGAATCCGAGAAGGCGAAGCAAAGCGCGGCCTTCAGCATCATTTTGAGCGGTGGTCACGACCGTTATATCCATGCCCCGGACGCGGTCGATTTTGTCCTGATCGATCTCATGGAACATTGACTGCTCATTAAGGCCGAAGGTGTAATTGCCTTTGCCATCGAATTGCTTCGGTGAGAGGCCACGGAAGTCGCGGATACGGGGCAGCGCGATCGAAATCAACCGATCGAGAAATTCCCACATGCGGTCACCACGCAAGGTGACATGGGCGCCAATTGGCTGACCCTCACGCAACTTGAATTGGGCGATGGACTTGCGAGCTTTAGTCACCTGAGGCTTTTGGCCTGTTATCTCGGCAAGGTCGCGAATCGCACCTTCAATTAATTTAGAGTCGCGGGCCGCTTCGCCGACACCCATGTTTACTACCACTTTGATTACCGAGGGAACCTGCATGATGTTGCCGAAGGCGAATTCGGATTTCAGCGCGGGCACGATTTCCTCGCGGTAACGCGCCTTCAGGCGCGGAGCCGTGGTTGTTGCCGATGTCATCAGATGTCCTTACCTGTGCGACGTGAGATGCGCACACTGCGCTCTGCTTCGTATGTTGAGCCGTCTGGGCGACGCTTCTCGACCTTCTCGCGACGGTAGCCGATGCGCGTGGCGCGGCCATCCTCCGGGTCGATGATCATTACGTTCGAAACGTGGATCGGGGCCTCGGTTGTGATGATGCCGCCGGTCTTGGCTCCGCGGGCATTTTGCCCCACCTTGGTGTGCTTCTTAATGCGGTTCACACCTTCGACGATGACGCGGTCAGCCTCGGGCATTACTTCAATAACCTTGCCCTTGACGCCGCGATCCTTGCCCGAAATAACCTGAACTAGGTCACCTTTGCGAATTCTCAAATCTGGCATGACTACAGCACCTCCGGAGCCAACGAGATGATCTTCATGAACTTCTTCTCGCGAAGTTCACGACCAACTGGACCAAAGATACGAGTTCCGCGCGGCTCACCATCAGCTTTCAGAATGACCGCAGCGTTCTCATCGAAACGGATGTACGAACCATCGGGGCGACGGCGCTCCTTGCGGGTGCGCACGATGACAGCCTTAACGACCTCACCCTTTTTTACGCCACCACCCGGGATTGCATCCTTCACCGTTGCGACGATGATGTCGCCGATGCCGGCATAGCGCCGACCCGACCCACCGAGAACTCGAATGCAAAGGAGTTCCTTTGCGCCCGTGTTGTCGGCGACTCTTAGTCGCGACTCTTGCTGAATCACTTCATTCTCCTGATCGTCTGCCGGTTCTCTACCGAGCCTGGCGGAACTATGCGTTGCGGATTTGGAATTATTGGTCGGGCTTGCTTAGTGCAGAACTACTTGGCCTTCTCGAGGATCTCGACCACGCGCCAGCGCTTTGTTGCTGACACCGGGCGGGTCTCCATAACGAGAACGCGGTCGCCGATACCGGCAGCGTTGGCCTCGTCGTGCGCCTTCAGCTTGCTTGTCCGACGGACAACCTTGCCGTAGAGCGGATGCTTGAAACGGTTTTCGACCGCGACAACCACCGTCTTGTCCATCTTGTCGCTAACCACTAGGCCCTCGCGGGTCTTGCGGTAGCCACGCTTTTCTATGTCACTATTTACTTCGTTCGCGCTCATGCGGCACCACCCTCAATGGGCGTAATGCCCAACTCACGCTCACGCAAGATCGTGTAGATCCGCGCAATGTCCTTGCGCACGGCGCGGAGGCGTCCGTGGTTCTCCAACTGCCCTGTCGCGCCTTGGAAGCGAAGGTTGAACAACTCTTCCTTTGACTCAAGGAGTTTGGCCGTCAATTCAGCGCTATCGAGGTTGCGAAGTTCACCAACCTGAGTTCCAGCCGCCATTTAATCCTCACCTGCTTCATCGCGCCGGACAATGCGGCACTTCATGGGAAGTTTGTGCATGGCACGCGTAAGCGCTTCCTGCGCAACTTTCTCGTCTGGGTATGAAAGTTCGAACATCACCCGACCTGGCTTGACGTTCGCGATCCACCACTCCGGTGAACCCTTACCGGAACCCATTCGGGTTTCAGCAGGCTTCTTGGTTAGGGGGCGATCGGGGTAGATGTTGATCCACACCTTGCCACCACGCCGAATATGCCGGGTGATGGCGATACGAGCCGACTCAATTTGCCGGTTCGTGACGTATGCGGGCTCAAGGGCCTGCAAACCAAAGGTGCCGAACGTCACGGCGGTGCCGCCCTTGGCCGCGCCTCGGCGCGTTGGGTGGTGCTGCTTGCGGTGCTTGACCCTGCGCGGAATAAGCATCTTTAGCCCTCCTGCGCTTCAGTGACGACCGCTGTCTCAATCTCAGAGGCAATAACCTCACTGACAACCACCTCAGATGCAACAACAGCAGACTCAACTACTTCATCCGAGGTGCGGGGCCCACGCGGACGTGCGGGGGCCGCAGCCCGCTGGCCCAAACGTGCGGTGGCAGCTGCCGCCTCACGCTCAGCGCGGGTACCGAGGGCATTTCCCTTGTAGATCCAGACCTTCACGCCGATCCGGCCGAAGGTGGTTCGTGCCTCATAGAAGCCGTAGTCAATATCAGCACGCAACGTGTGCAATGGCACTCGACCTTCGCGGTAGAACTCGGTACGTGACATTTCAGCGCCACCTAGCCGACCGGAAACCTGCACTCGGATGCCTTTAGCCCCACTCTTCATGGTGCTCTGCATGCCCTTGCGCATTGCGCGACGGAATGAAACCCGGCTCGAGAGCTGCTCAGCTATACCTTGTGCAACCAATTGCGAATCGATTTCCGGGTTCTTGACCTCAAGGATGTTGAGCTGCACCTGTTTGCCGGTCAATATTTCGAGGTCTCCGCGAATGCGATCTGCTTCTGCGCCACGACGACCGATGACAATGCCCGGGCGTGCTGTGTGAATATCAACGCGAACGCGCTCGCGGGTGCGCTCAATCTCAACCTTGGAGATACCAGCGCGCTCCATGCCCGTGGCGAGAAGCTTGCGGATCTTTACGTCCTCATCGACGTAATCGCGGTAGCGCTGGCCCTCTTTGGCTGAGTCAGCGAACCAGCGCGACGTGAAGTCGGTGGTGATACCCAGGCGGAAGCCGTGCGGGTTTACTTTCTGGCCCACGGTCGGGTCATCCCTTCTTCTTAGCGTCGGTCGACTTGGTTGTCGCCTTCGCTGTCGTCTTCTTAACTGCCGGAGCCTTCTTTTCAGCCGGAGCCTTCTTCGCAGCTGGGGCCTTCTTCACGGCCGGTGCCTTCTTCGCAGCTGGCGCCTTCGCCTCAGCCTTTGGCGCAGCCGCCTCTTTAGCCGGCTTAGCAGGCTTAACAGCTTTAGCCGGTTTGATGATCGCCACACCGTCGGACACGATCACGGTGATATGGCTGCTGCGCTTGCGCACCCGGTAAGCACGGCCTTGGGCCCGCGGGCGAATGCGCTTCATGGTGGGGCCTTCGTCCACAAATGCTTCGCTCACGACCAGGCCGCGGGAGTCCATCGCGTGGTTGTTGGTCGCATTAGCAATTGCACTCGCGAGCACCTTGCCAATCGGCTCACTGGCCGCTTGGGGTGCGAACGTCAATACCGCCTGGGCGTCTGCCGCATTCATTCCTCTGATGAGGTTGATGACGCGGCGCGCCTTCATGGGCGTGACACGGACGTACCGCGCCTGGGCCCTGGCTTCCATCGCTATCCCCTTGCTTCTCGTTACTCGGTCTGTGGTCTATTTGGAATTCGTGCTCGGCAGAAAAACTTCTTAACTAGCGCTTCTTAGCTTTGCGGTCGTCCTTGATGTGGCCTTTGAAGGTGCGGGTCGGTGCGAACTCACCGAGCTTGTGCCCGACCATGTTCTCCGACACAAACACCGGAACATGCTTGCGGCCGTCATGCACAGCGATTGTGTGGCCGAGCATGATCGGGATGATCATCGAACGACGTGACCAGGTCTTGATCACGTTCTTTGACCCAGCCTCGTTCTGGACTTCCACCTTTTTCATTAGGTGGGTGTCCACGAAAGGACCCTTTTTTAGACTGCGTGGCATATTTCGCTTCCCTTATCGCTTCTTGCCGGTCTTGCGGCGGCGGACGATGAACATGTCGCTGGCCTTGTTGGCCTTGCGAGTGCGGCCCTCTGGCTTGCCATTCGGGTTGACCGGGTGGCGTCCACCTGAAGTCTTGCCTTCACCACCACCATGTGGATGGTCGACCGGGTTCATGGCAACGCCGCGGACGGTTGGGCGCTTGCCCTTCCAACGCATACGGCCAGCCTTACCCCAGTTGATATTGGACTGTTCGGCATTGCCAACCTCGCCGATCGTGGCCCGAGCGCGTAGATCCACATTGCGGATTTCACCCGAAGGCATGCGCAACTGTGCGTAGGGGCCGTCCTTTGCCACTAGCTGAACACTGGAACCAGCCGAACGGGCGATCTTCGCGCCGCCACCGGGTCGGAGCTCAACGGCGTGGATTACCGAACCTACTGGGATATTGCGCAGCGGCAAATTATTGCCCGGCTTGATATCAGCGCTTGGACCAGTCTCGATCGCATCGCCTTGCTTGAGCTTATTTGGCGCAATGATGTAACGCTTCTCGCCATCAGCAAAATGCAGTAGTGCGATTCGCGCGGTGCGGTTGGGATCGTATTCAATATGCGCCACGCGAGCTGGAACACCGTCTTTGTCCGCGCGCTTGAAGTCAATGATGCGATAGGCACGCTTATGGCCACCACCTTGATGGCGAGTAGTGATCTTGCCGGAGTTGTTACGACCGCCCTTTTTAGGCAGCGGGCGTACTAGTGACTTCTCCGGTTCTGACCGCGTGATCTCGACGAAGTCGGCCACGCTCGAGCCACGACGGCCCGGTGTAGTCGGCTTGTACTTGCGGATTCCCATAGCTCTTCCGTCTCGTTGGTCGATTGCCCGGTCAGGAGACCGGGCCTCCGAAGATGTCGATGCGATCACCGGCGGCAACAGACACGATCGCTCGCTTTGTTGCTGCACGACGACCGAAGCCAGTGCGGGTGCGAATCCGCTTTCCTTCACGGTTGTGCGTGTTCACGCTGATTACCTTCACGCCGAATACCTTTTCGACCGCAATCTTGATCTGCGTCTTGTTGGCGTCTGGTGAAACAATGAACGTGTACTTGTTCTCATCAAGGAGCCCGTAACTCTTCTCAGAGATTACTGGCGAAATCAAAATGTCGCGGGGGTCTTGGATTCTCATGCTTCTACCTCCGACTGCCTTGCCACGGACTTGATGCTCTTGCCCTTAGGGGTGCCCTCGAGAAATGCCTCAAGAGCAGCCTTGGTGAATAGCACCTGATCGCTGACGATCACGTCGTAGGTATTGAGTTGGTCGGGTGCGACCACATGCGCATTATCAACATTGCGCAAGCTCAACCAAGAAGTCGTCTCTTCGCGGCTGACCACAACTAGCACTCGACCCTCAAGACCCAAGGCTTGTAGTGATGCAGTCGCACTTTTTGTTGATGGGACGTCGCCGGTGACGATTTCAGAGACCACGTGAATTCGTTCTTCGCGGGCCCGATCCGAAAGTGCGCCGCGCAGCGCTGCAACCTTCATTTTCTTCGGGGTGCGCTGTGAGTAATCACGTGGCTGCGGCCCGTGAACAACTCCACCGCCCACGAACTGGGGTGCACGGATAGAACCCTGGCGGGCCCGGCCGGTGCCTTTTTGCTTGTAAGGCTTGCGCCCACCGCCACTAACCTCAGCTCGGGTCTTGGTCGAGTGGGTACCTTGGCGTGCAGCAGCTTGCTGGGCTACTACGACCTGGTGAATCAGCGGGATGTTGACCTGCACGTCGAAGATCTCGGCGGGTAATTCAACTTTGCCGGATGCTTTGCCGGCAGGAGTGCGAACGTCTACAGCGGTCACGGTCAGCCCTCCTTCACAGCGGTACGAACAAATACCAAGCCACCCTTGGGGCCGGGAATGGCACCCTTGATGAGCAACAAACCCTTTTCGACATCTACGCCGTAGACGACCAAGTTCAAGGTCGTCTGGCGAACGCCACCCATCCGACCGGCCATCTTCATACCTTTGAAAACGCGACCCGGGGTTGCACAACCACCGATTGAACCTGGCGAGCGGTGCTTGCGGGTAACACCGTGCGTCGCGCGCAAGCCGTGGAAACCATGGCGCTTCATGACACCGGCGAAACCTTTGCCCTTGGTGGTACCCACGATGTCAATGCGCTGACCCGCTTCGAAAGTATCGGGGCCGAGCTCCTGCCCGAGGGTGTATTCGGTGGCATCATCGGTGCGGATTTCAACAAGGTGGCGACGTGGTGTCACTCCTGCCTTGACGAATTGCCCGGCATCTGGCTTGTTCACCTTGCGCGGGTCAATAGCCCCGAAGGCAATCTGCACAGCCGAATAGCCATCTTTGTCTGCGGTCCGTACCTGGGTAACGACACATGGCCCAGCCTTGACCACAGTTATAGGCACAACTTTGTTGTTGTCGTCCCACACCTGGGTCATGCCGAGCTTTTCGCCCAGTACGCCCTTCACATTGGTACTCATGGTCGTCGCGTCCTTACAGCTTGATCTCGATGTCGACACCAGCTGGGAGGTCAAGGCGCATAAGCGAATCAACCGTCTTCGGCGTGGGGTCGAGAATGTCAATGAGGCGCTTGTGTGTGCGCATTTCAAAGTGCTCGCGTGAGTCCTTGTACTTGTGCGGCGAACGGATAACGCAGTACACGTTCTTCTCCGTTGGCAGCGGCACCGGGCCGGCAACTTTCGCGCCTGTCCGGATCACTGTCTCGACGATTTTGCGCGCCGAAGAATCAATGACCTCATGGTCGTAGGCCTTAAGCCGAATGCGGATCTTTTGTCCCGCCATGGTGGCTGGTGTCCTTACTTCTCGTGTGCCGACTGCTACAGGTTCTTGCTGTGATTCGGGTGGTACTGGCGTTGCTTGGTGAGCGGGGGTGGCATTACTGCCACCCCCTTCCCACTACTTCAGAATCTTGATAACGCGACCGGCACCCACTGTGCGCCCACCCTCACGGATGGCGAACCGAAGGCCTTCTTCCATGGCGATGGACTGAATCAGTTCAACGCGCATGTCAGTGTTGTCGCCGGGCATAACCATGTCTTTGCCGTCTGGCAGGTAAACCACACCGGTTACGTCGGTGGTGCGGAAATAGAACTGCGGGCGGTAGTTGTTGAAGAACGGCGTGTGACGGCCGCCTTCATCCTTCGACAGGATGTATACCTGTGCGTCGAAGTCAGTATGTGGTGTGATCGAACCGGGCTTGCAGCAAACCTGGCCGCGCTCTACGTCCTCGCGCTTGGTACCGCGAAGAAGTAGACCGACGTTCTCGCCTGCTTGACCTTCATCGAGCAACTTGCGGAACATCTCGACTCCGGTGACCGTAGTCTTTTGAGCCGGGCCTGGGCGAATACCAACGATCTCGATTTCCTCGTTGACCTTGACCTGACCACGCTCAATGCGGCCGGTGACGACCGTGCCACGACCTGTGATCGTGAAGACGTCCTCCACTGGCATGAGGAACGGCTTATCAATCTCACGCTCGGGAGTTGGGATGTAGGCATCCACCGCGTCCATGAGAGCAAGAATCGACTCGCCCCACTTGGCGTCACCCTGCAGCGCTGGGAAGGCGGCTACGCGAACAACGGGGATGTCATCGCCCGGGAACTCGTAGATCGACAGCAGTTCACGGACCTCCATCTCGACGAGCTCGAGAAGATCCTCGTCATCCACCATGTCGCACTTGTTCAGCGCGACAACCAGCGAGGGAACGCCGACCTGGCGAGCCAGGAGGACGTGCTCCTTGGTCTGGGGCATCGGGCCATCGGTGGCGGCGACCACGAGGATCGCACCGTCCATCTGGGCCGCACCGGTGATCATGTTCTTGATGTAGTCAGCGTGACCTGGGCAGTCCACATGTGCATAGTGGCGAGCTTCGGTCTGATATTCGACGTGGGCGATCGAGATCGTGATACCCCGCTGGCGCTCTTCTGGCGCCTTGTCGATCATGTCGAATGGCGTGAACGGGTTCACGTCTGGGTACTTGTCATGCAGCACCTTTGTGATCGCAGCGGTCAGCGTCGTCTTGCCATGGTCAATGTGACCAATGGTGCCGATGTTGACGTGCGGCTTGGTGCGCTCAAACTTGGCCTTCGCCATTTGAGTTCTCCCTTTTCGTAATGCCGTCCGGCGTTGTCGCGGATCGGTGGTGTGTCTTGTTTATTTATTTTTAAGTGATCCGCGACTATTCGCCGCGAGCCTTCGCGATAATCTCCAGCGACACATGGGATGGAACCTGTGCGTAGGAGTCAAACTGCATGCTGTAACTCGCTCTGCCCTGGGTGCGGCTGCGTAAATCTCCGACGTAGCCAAACATTTCAGACAGCGGAACCAGTGCCGCTACGACACGGGCTCCCGAGCGCTCCTCCATGGACTGAATTTGTCCGCGGCGGGAGTTTAGATCGCCGATGACATCACCCATGTAGTCATCTGGGGTGGTGACTTCGACCGCCATCATTGGCTCGAGCAGGACGGGGCCTGCCCTACGAGCAGCATCCTTGAAAGCCATCGAGCCGGCGATCTTGAATGCAAGTTCAGAAGAGTCGACGTCGTGGTAGGCGCCGTCGGTGAGTATTACCTTTACGTCGACCATTGGGTAACCGGCCAGTACTCCGTGATCCATGGCCTCTTGGCAACCGGCATCAACGGACGGGATGTACTCGCGTGGGATGCGCCCCCCGGTGACCTTGTTTTCGAAGGTGTAGCCCTCTTCGTTAGCGCCCTCGGCACCGGCGTTAGGAGCGATGTCAATGATGACGCGCGCGAACTGACCCGAACCACCGGTCTGCTTCTTGTGCGTGTAATCGACTTTCTGGACCGACTTGGTGATGGTCTCACGGTAGGCGACCTGCGGCTTACCGACATTCGCCTCGACGTTGAACTCACGGCGCATGCGGTCGACCAGCACCTCAAGGTGAAGCTCGCCCATCCCACCAATGATGGTCTGGCCGGTCTCCTCGTCGGTACGGACGTGGAAAGTTGGGTCCTCTTCGGCGAGGCGCTGAATTGCTACACCGAGTTTGTCTTGGTCACTCTTCGTCTTCGGCTCAATGGCAACAGAGATCACCGGCGCCGGGAAAGTCATCGACTCGAGGACCACTGGATTACTTGGATCACACAAGGTCTCACCCGTGGTGGTGTCCTTGAGGCCCATGACCGCAACGATGTCTCCGGCGCCTACCGAATCAATTTCTTCACGCTTATTAGCGTGCATTCGATAAATCTTGCCGATGCGCTCCTTGCGGTCCTTGACACTGTTCAACACCGCGGTACCGGTATCAAGGCGACCCGAGTAAACCCGCAGGTAGGTGAGCTTGCCTAGGTGGGGGTCGGTCATGATCTTGAAAGCAAGGGCCGAGAAGGGCTCCTTGTCATTGGGTTGACGCTCAATGACGATCTCGCTGTTACCAGGCTTGGTTCCGGTAATCGCGGTGACATCAAGTGGGCATGGAAGGTATGCAATGACCGCATCGAGCATGGGCTGAACACCCTTGTTCTTAAACGCCGACCCGGTCAAAA
>CAEZWW010000008.1_pt1 | contig 13577 bp, 14 predicted proteins | sample 7265091 | NCBI WGS metagenome assembly CAEZWW01 (sample SAMEA6813892, study PRJEB35770) | uncultured Actinomycetes bacterium | biome: Freshwater; feature: Freshwater reservoir; material: water | place: Czech Republic | collected 2015-11-04 | depth 0.5m m
ATCTTCCTCAATGACGGCTCAACCGATGGCACCGCTGACGCCGTGCGCCGCGGCGGCGGGCGCGGCCGCTGTATGAAAACATATTCACGTCGCGGAGGTAGATTGCTCACGATAGGTTTCTCCAGTGCCACAGCTAAAACGCAATCTTGGGGTTATCGGCGCAATCGCAATCTCGTTGGCCGCCATGGGGCCAACTATGTCGGTCAGCCTTAACCCTCAAGCTATTGCCCAACAGGTAAATTCAGCGGTACCAACAGCACTCTTACTCGCAGTGATACCGCTTGGCCTAATCGCCGGATCCTTTGTCTTACTTACGAAGAGGAGCGCCAGCGCAGGGTCGGTGTTCGGACTCGTTCGAGCAGAGATCGGGCCTCGATCGGGCACGGCGGCGGGCGTTTGGTTGGTGGCTGCCTACATCGCAGGTGTCGCGGTTACGGCACTATCCTTTGGGATTTTCTCTGCAACGCTACTGTCGGGGCTGGGTTGGGTTTCAAGCCCGCAGTGGCTACCAATCCTGCTCGCCTTAATTGTGCTTCCCATCACCACATACTTGGCCGGGCGCACGATGCGCGCACTAGGCCATGCATTGTTGATCCTCGAGGGCCTGACTATGACAACAATCCTTGTTGTCGCAGTCATAACTTTAGTAAGACTAATCACTACCGGTGGACCCCAAGGTCAATACGTTGAGTGGTCAGCATTTCGACTCGATGGCGTCACTGCCGGTGCACTTGCCCTCGCACTAACCTTCGCCCTTCTTTCAAGCGCGGGATTTGAGGGCGCCGCTGCCGTCGGCGAAGAAACCCGCAACCCGCGCAAGGCAATCCCCCTAGCGCTGATCTGGACCATCGTCCTGACAAGTGCTTTCTTCATCTTTATAACCACCATCGCGGTCTGGGCCTTTGGCACAGCCCCGAATCAGATGCAGAAATTCGTGGCTAGCGGCTCTTTGCCTGCCGATATTGCAAATATCTATGTCAGCGCCGGCATCGGTGACTTCATCACATTAGGAGGTGCCATCTCATCTTTTGCATGCATGATCGCACTACAGGTGGCAGGTGGTCGAATCATCTACGCCTTCGCCCGCGACGGCATCGTTCCATCGCGTCTCCAAGTTCTGTCGCCTCGAGACACACCGGTAGTTGCCAGCATGGTGGTTGGCGCCATCGCGATCATTCTCGTAATCTTCGCGATACTAGTCACCGGTGCCCAAGCTTTCTCGGCCTTTGAACTCACCAGCGACCTAGCTGGCGTGGTGTTCATCGGCGCCTATGTTGCCGCTTGCGCCGCAGCGGCAATCGTGCTTTGGCGCCAAGAGCGCGGCCGCGCGTGGGCACTACTGCCGGTCACCGGGATTTTGGTGTTGATAATCATCTTGGCCCTTCAGGTATTCCCGCTGGCCACCGGATGGGAGTTGATCGCGCCACTGCTCGGGCTGGCAGTGCTACTTGGTGGCGGAATTTTCGGATTCTTGCGGGGTCATCGAGCAAACGCCTAGGAACCATTATCTGTAGGGGCACCGAATATCTGCACACCTTCGGCCCGCTGAACTGATAGTTGAACGTCCGGGCCCACCACACAGGAGATCACGTGACCGCCCGCGGTTCGGTCTGCGGTCAGCCCGTGTAGATGGAGCCCTGGTGCACCCGTGCCGGCAAGATCATTACCCGTGCGAAATCCCACCAGCACAGCAACGCGCTGGCCTAACGGAAATAGGGTTTGCGCTGCAACCACCTGGCCTAGCGGTGAATAAGGTGCTTTTTGCGCCGGCACACTTCTAGTAACTAAGTCGGTGAAGGTGCCGCGCACCCTAACCGCGACCATGCCGTCATCACTACCCGCCAAGGCATTAACCAAAGTGACCAAATTTGCACAGGTGGTGCCCGGAGCCACCGGCCCCGAACTTTCGGCCCGGAACTTAACCGCCTCAAAAAATGGCGTGGTGCGCGAGGTATCGACAATCTGCGGTACCCCGTCGGTGCCAACCCGATATACAGAGCCACCAATCATGATTAACTCGCCGTCAAGGTTGTCGAAGGTGCCCAGCCCCAGAGTTTGTCCGCTCAGCGCCGAATTAATGGGCAACAGCCCGTCATAATTGGGCGAAGTCAAGTATGTGTAGGTGCCGATTTGAGCGACCCAAGGTTTGTCGCCGGCCTGCGCCACGGCGATCGGCCCGGCGACAGCAATCAGCGTCGCCGCCCCCAGCGCCATCCACAAACTCAAGTGCTTCTTCATGAGTAGCTTCCTCCGATTAAAGGCTGGATCCCAAAAAGCCTGGCCACAGTCTGCCGCATGAGCCGGTGACACAATCATGGCATGGCCAACTTCGAGATTGACGACGTCTTAGATTCGCGCCTTGCCGATTACGTTTCCCTAACCGATGTCACTCTGCGTTCACGGCATGAGCCGGATATGGGTATCTACATTGCAGAGAGCGCATACATTATTCGTCGGGCCCTTGAAGTGGGCCACCGACCACGCTCAATCCTGATGGACCGGCGCTGGCTCAATGACATGCAAGATGTTATAGCCACTATTGATGAGAACATTCCCGTGCTGGTCGGTGAGCCCGAACTCCTCGAAGCAGTAACCGGCTTCCATGTCCACCGTGGCGCCTTGGCCGCAATGCACCGACCAACCTTGCCAACAGTTAGTGAGGTAACTAGTCAGGCCCGCCGCATCGTTATCCTCGAGGATCTCGTAAATCACACCAACGTCGGTGCCATCTTCAGATCCGCGGCCGCCCTCGGCATTGATGCCGTACTTATTACCCCCAGATGCGCCGACCCCCTCTATCGGCGGAGCGTGCGCGTTTCAATGGGCACCGTCTTTCAGATCCCGTGGACCAGGATCGAGGATTGGCCAACTGGCCTAGACCAACTGCGAAGTAGCGGTTTCACAATCGCGGCAATCTCGCCCTCGGGCCATGACAATGTTGACCTTCGCCAGTTGGCGCAGGGCCCACCCGAGCGCATCGCCTTGGTATTCGGTACCGAAGGTGGTGGGCTAACTAAGCACGCATCGGTCGAAGCTGATATCTCTGTTCGAATTCCCATGCAAGGCGGCGTCGATTCACTAAATGTTGCCGCGGCATCCGCGGTAGTTTTCTGGGCCCTCAATTCCAACTAGTTTCTGCCCGACGCGATCAAAAACAAATTACCTAAGTAGTTGCACTCACGCCACATTTGATCTCAACCGTGAAGTGAGAGAACTAATAGCTATTTGACTTTAGCGGGGAAGAGCAAGTCATTCAGTTGTCGGGCAAACAACTTGCCCCAGGCCGAGAGCGGTCAAGGGCCAGCAACAGGTTTTGAACACCCCAACTAGTGGTAGGGAAGGTTCCTAATCTTCACTACCCTCAAAGCAATATATGCAGTTGCTTGCTGTCGCAGAGGGGTTTAGGGTGTCGCCGATACCGGACACACCGGTCCGTACCGGGCCAACACCGAGTGCTAGCCGATTAGTTGGTGCTGAACTTACCGGGATAGCAATATCAATACTGGGCATCTAGTGCTCCGTCCTTCTCGTTGTGATCTATTAATTCGTTGGTAGGTGTGAACTTCTTCGTTGAGCGGTGAGGTACTACTCGTCATTACCCTCAAAGCAAACACAACTGCATAACGACATACTCGCATGGGTGGAGGGGTTTAAGGTGCAGCAGATACTGCCCGCACCGGGGCGTACCCAACCAACACCGAGTGCCAGCCGATCAGTTGGTACTGAACTTACCGGAATAGCAACATCAATACTGGGCATCTAGTGCTCCAATTGCTGGACGGGCCAATACCCGAGCGGGCACCTACTTGCACGGTACGTCACAAACCGCCATTCACCTAGGGTTCGATGCAACTTTCTCCCTTCTCCCCCTATGAATTCGTATTGGTGAGGGGTGGAAAGGTAGCGGCACTCAATTCATAAATATCTTCCGGCCCGTCTATTTCATCTAGCTGCTGCCCCACGAGATTGAAGCCAAATGACTCAATTAGTTTCACCGAAGCTACATTCGTTGGGCTGACCGTATATCGCAGCATCGAGACTTCTGGTCGCTCAACAGCCCACGACCACATCCCTACAAGTGCTTCACGGCCATAACCCTGCCTTTGAAAACTCGGGTGTATACCTAATCCGATTTCAACCATGCCAGCATCATCAGGTGGGCCATGGAAGCTAGTGCTACCAATAATTTCTCGAGTTTCCTTTAAAACGATCCAACGCACGAACCAAATATTTACCCCAGGGTCTGCTTTGACTTGCGGCACCCGCCAATGTAAGGGCCCACTGTCATCCATCAACACCCGATGCGGGTTACTGAAAGACTTGCCTTCGTAGATTCGAAGTCCATTCGGGAACTCGAAGAGTTCGATCATCTCATCCGCAGATAGCGGGTGAAGTTCAATTCGCACACCCCAATAATGCCAGTTGGCATCGCGTGTAGCCTCCGCCTATGTCTTCCGTTGCGGTATCGGGCAAGGCGTCTAGGCGGCTCCACCGGGCTTGGCTGGTAGCCGGCGTTACCTTCTTAGTGCTCCTAGCTTCCGCTGCCTTTCGCTCCTCGGTGGGCCTGCTCATCGTCCCGTTCGAAGAGGATTTCGGCTGGTCGCGTTCAGCGATCTCACTCGCCGTTTCGGTGAACCTGGTCTTCTATGGGGTAACCGCACCATTTGCCGCAGCACTAATGGAGCGCTTCGGGATTCGAAATATTGCCGCACTCGCCCTTTCCTTAATAGCTCTTGGTACCGGACTCACGCTTGTCATGAACGCAGCCTGGCAACTTGTGTTGCTTTGGGGAGTAATAGTTGGGTTAGGCACCGGCTCCACCGCACTTGTATTTGGCGCTTTAGTTGCCAACCGTTGGTTCACAAAAAATCGCGGACTGGTGATGGGTATTCTCGGCGCCGCGTGGGCGACTGGATCCCTTGTTTTTCTGCCGCTGCTGTCGAACATCATCAACAACTTCGGGTGGCGCTATGCGAGCCTCGGCATCGCCTTGATGTGCCTGGCGCTCATCCCTATTGTCTGGATAGTTATTCGTGATCGCCCCTCGGATATTGGATTGCGCCCATTTGGTTCGAGTGAGGTAGTGACCACCGAAGAATTAACAACTAACACCACCCATAGTGCACTCAGCGCCGCTCGCACTGCCCTATCAACTCTTGCATTCGCTGCCAAAACCCGCGCCTTCTGGCTGCTAGCTGGAACGTTCTTCATCTGCGGGTGGACAACCAACGGCATTATCAGCACACATTTCGTGCCGGCCGCCCATGACCACGGCATGGGCGCGACAACCGCCGCTGGCCTACTGGCAATCGTTGGAATCTTCGACATCATCGGCACCCTGGGTTCGGGGTGGTTAACGGACCGGGTAAATCCCCGCATACTGCTCGGCATCTATTACGGGTTTCGTGGAGTCGCACTCATTGCGCTACCGGTATTGCTCGGGCCAAATATTGACCCACCGATCGTGGTCGTCATGATTTTGTTTGGACTCGACTGGGTTGCAACAGTGCCTCCGACCGCAACCCTGTGCCGAGAGATCTACGGCAGCGAGCGCGGCCCGATCATTTTCGGCTGGGTCTTTGCAGCACACATGATCGGTGCCGCATTCGCAGCATCCGCGAGTAGCGTCATCCGAGAACAGTTTGGCGACTACTCAACCGCCTGGTTTTTAGCCGGTGCACTCGCCCTAATTGCAGCGGTTGCCGCATTTATGATCCCGCGCCGATCATTTGAACCCGCCGTCACTTAACGAATACATGCACCAACTCAAGATCAACGCGAACCGGTATCTCAGCCAGGAGATCGGCAACACTGTCGCGAAAATCAACAAACATGCCGGCGCTCACGACATCGAGGGCCTCATCGCCAGAGGTAAACACCCCGATACCGCGTATTACTCCGGCGGTTGGGTCACCGGTGACCAAGATGAGGTCTTCTGTTGGGTTGCTCTCGCCGAACCGATCAGCGAAATCCACATAAGCCTCCATGACAGTTTCGTATTGCCCGGGCTTGACGTGCATGGTGTATTCGATGACGCTGCTCATGGATTCTCCTCAGAATAATTTCGAAGCCCCCACAGTAGCGGTGGCGTAATTTACGCCTTCGAACCTTCTACCATTTCGTTAGCCGCACGGCCGCCCGACGGATCACCCGTGAGGCTTCGCCTGGGGGCGCAGGCTCCTCGGCGTGCTCATTTAGCGTTACCCCTGCGTCTTTTACTAAATTGTTGAACTCAACTCGTTCAAGGTCGCCAAGTTTTGGCCAGTCACCTGTGAGTGCCGGCGGTGCATCAAACCACGCCTGCCACCTAGGGTCGCCCGTGAGGTCCATCTGACTTAAGCCCCCTGCCAGCAACTGCTCCGATTCGAGGGTGTCATGCACATTCGGTGCCAAGAGCAGGCGTTCACCGCTTCTGCCTGACAGCGCCGCGATGAGCAAGCGTCGTGGCTTACTTGAAATGAGCCCATCCGGCACCAGTGGATTTACTTCCTGCAGATAACGGAGTGCGGCAGCTGACAGCGACTCATTAATCGCTGTTGTTGATTCCGCTAATTGAAAAGGCGGTGGCGTGAGCGCAGCAAGGGTAAAAAGCGTCTGCCACATATCCTCAAGGTGCCCTGCTCGCACATAGGGCCGCAGCGTAAAAGTGATTTCGCTGCGCAATGGCCGCTCCCATATTTTCACAAAGGCCGCATGGTCGAAGAATGCCCGCGCCTGTAATGCATACTTCCGGTTAAAGCCATGAGTTCGACCAGCCTTGATTGTTTCAGCGAACGCGCTCGGAGCTAGGTCATCCGGGCGCCGCACGTATGCGAAAACCTTAATCCGGTCGAAAAATCTGCCGAGGAATTCGTATAGGCCATCAACTTCATCTGGGCCGCGTAATCTTGTTGAGAGGTGCTCACTGGTGAATAACCAAGTGCCATCGGTCAGGTCTCGTTCAAACTTCTTCGCCATCTTTACTTGCAGCTCCAACTGATCTTCAGGGCTTTCAACCGCGAAGGCACGGCCAAGGCGCCCGGGTTGAGCCGCAAAAGCAGCCGCAAGCTCACCGTGGTTGTCGCCGTGGAAGAACTTTGGGAGCTTAACTCCTGCGGACTCGAGTTCTTTGCGATTCAACCCAACCATTCCTTGCCAAGTGGTGGTGCCCGTCTTGGCTCTCCCAATATGCAAGATCAATTCGCGCATGAATCAGGAATCCTCAACCGTGGTGCCACTTTGCTCCTTGCGTGCTGCGCGTTCAGCGCGCACCTGAACCTCAATAGCCTCGGCTTCTTCTAATGTCGGCGCGGAACCACCACGTCGAGCAGGCAACCACCATGCCCCTTCGGGCAAATTCAACTCTTTGGGCGTTGGTGGTGGGTATCGATCAATAGTCTCGTCGAGAAGTTGCTGGAGCGTTTGGTGAAGTTGCCCGTTGACCAACTCAGCATCGTCACTTCGCGATGGGTGCATTGGAGTGCCAATCGTCATTGCAACGGTGCGCCCACGCGTTAAGTCCTTGCGCCCATAACTAAGTATTCGCGCTCCACCGAAAACAATCATGGGGATTAACGGCACATTTGCCGACACCGCCATGCGCACGGCACCGTTCTTAATCTCCTTGACTTCCATGGAGCGGCTCATTGTTGCCTCCGGAAATACACCCACGAGTTCGCCGGACTTCAATGCCCGTACCGCGTCGCGAAACGCCTGCGATCCAGCGTCGCGATCAACCGGGATGTGATGCATTCCGCGCATCAGGGGTCCGGCCACCTTGTGTTTGAAGATTCCATCCTTCGCCATAAAGCGCACGTAGCGATGGCCAATTCGATCGGCAGGTATGCCGGAAAGAGCAAAATCCAAGTAACTGGTGTGGTTGATAGCTATCACCGCGCCGCCAACCCTTGGCAAGTTTTCGGAACCAACGATGTCGAACTTAATACCCAAGGCCCTGAAAAGGGTCTTAGCGGTAAAAACTATCGGGGGATAGACAATGTCGGTCACAAGGGCAGATTATCTGCTACCTTCCACAATTATGAGTTTCACGGTCTGGATACTGCAATTTCTCCTGGCATTTGCCTTTGTGGCAGCCGGGGTGACAAAGCTGGTAACCCCTACCGCCAAGCTTCGCCGGCGCATGGCTTGGACCGAAACCTTCAGCCCGTGGTCTATCAAGTTAATCGGCGCCCTTGAACTCCTCGGTGGCTTGGGCCTATTCCTGCCGCCGATCGTGGCTTTCGTCCCAGCAGTTTTGACTTTGCTATCGGCGTTTGGCCTGGCTGTCATGATGATTGGCGCCATAGTGGTTCATCTTCGGGGTAAAGAAGCCCGCGAAGGGTTGCCCGCGTTGGTTCTGCTGATTTTTCTGATTTTGCTCATCTTTGGCCTTTTCGCGGTCGACCGTTTCTAAATCCGAAATCCGGGACTTTGGTCCCCCAAACTCGGTGACCTGTCGCACTACATTGCGCCAAGTCTCTCCGGGAAAATTCAAGTATGGAAGACATGTATCGGGGCCGCATTGTCGTCGGTATCGACGGCAGCCCGCATTCTGAACGGGCTGCGCTCTGGGCAGCGCGCGAGGCCGTGGCCCATGGACGTGGAATCACTCTACTTTTCGCAATCTTGCCATCGGTAACTTCAATTACCTTTGGCCCCGGGGTGCCAGTGTCACCTGACGGGATTGATGAAATTCGCGAAGTGGCAGGCAACGAATTGCGCGCACTAGCCGAAGCCCTTCCCTGTAAGGATATTTTGACGGCCCTCGTGATCGGAGCACCCAGTGGCGCGCTCTTCGACGCTTCGTTGACTGCCGAGACAATCGTGGTGGGCTCACGTGGTCGCGGCGGGTTCAATGGCTTATTGCTTGGCTCAGTCAGCGTCCAGATCACCGCCCACGCGCAATGCCCGGTGGTGATCATTCGCGAAGAACCAATCACCGATGCTCGCAACATCGTTGTTGGCATCGACGGCTCACCCGCGTCACAGGCGGCACTGGCCTTCGCGTTCGATCAAGCAAGCACACATGGCTGGAACCTGGTTGCCCTACACGCGTGGGATATACCTTCCTACGATCTACTCGTATTCTCAGATTCCAGTTACCCCGTTGCTCTCTCGCGAAATATCGAAGATGAAATCAGGCTCACCGCCGTTGCCCTCGGGGGATTCACCGAAAAATACCCAGATGTCAAAGTTGAAACTCGAATCATTCGCGGTAACACAGCCGAAGCCCTTGTCGCTGCTGCTGTCGATGCTTCCATGCTCGTTGTTGGCACTCGTGGGCACGGTCGCATCGTCGGGGCCATCGTTGGATCCATCAGCAGGTCCGTTATGCACGAATCCGCCGTACCAATTGCCGTCGTCCCGGCATCTTGAGATTAATGGCCCAATGACTACGCCGCGGCGCACCGCCGACAAGACAATGGTACGTGAGTTGATGTCTGTTCCAGTTCTTACTGCTGCGGTCACCGATTCACTTTGGGATGCCTGGCAATTGTTGGTAATTTCTGGGCTTCGCCATCTTGCGGTGGTGGACTCAGGCGGTAACTGCCTTGGCGTACTCAGTGATCGAACAGTGCTCGCTGACATGCCACGGACCTTTGAACATTTGGGTGAAACAACAGTTGGCTCAGCGATGGAGCGAGTCCCACGCCTGGCTATCGCTCCCGACAAAACCGCGCAAGAGGCTGCCGCCCTGATGAGTTTGCACATGGTTGACGCAGTTCCTGTGATAAACGATGAGGATCGTTTGGTGGGCATCGTCACATCGACAGATATCGTGCACTGGGTCGGACAGTAGAGTTAGAGCATGACCAAAGACCGCATGGTGTGGATTGACCTTGAAATGACCGGCCTTAACCTCAGCTCCGATGAGATCGTCGAAATCGCCTGTATTGTCACCGAAGCCGACCTCACTGAACTCGATGGCGGTATCGACATAGTCGTCAAGCCCAACGATGCGCCGCTAGCTGCGATGGATGAATTCGTGGTAAATATGCACCAAGCCTCGGGCCTAATCACCGAGATACCCGGTGGCACCACACTGGCCGACGCCCAGCAGCAAGTTTTGGCCTACATTCAAAAATATGTGCCCGAAGCCGGCAAGGCCCACCTTGCGGGCTCAAGTGTTTATGTCGACCGCGGCTTCCTGGCAAACTACATGCCAGAACTCGACTCGTACCTGCACTACCGCCTAATAGATGTCTCTAGTATCAAAGAGCTCACCCGCCGCTGGTATCCGCGCGTCTACTTCGGCTCCCCGGAGAAAACCGGTAATCACAGGGCGCTCGCCGATATTCGCGAGTCAATTGCCGAACTGCGTTACTACCGAGATGCGGTCTTTGTCGCCCAGCCCGGCCCTGATTCAGATGCTGCAAAGGCACTTGGGCAAAGCCACGTTGTCAACCATGGCAGCGGCTCTAACCCAGATTCGGTGGCCGAGTCGGTCGGCTGATAGATTCAGCTTGCAGGTACAAGGCCCGGTTAGTCGGGCTTCGGGCCAGCATGGTGCTCGTAGTTCAATGGTAGAGCGCAGCCTTGTGGTGGCTGATGTTGCGGGTTCGAATCCCGTCGGGCACCCCAACTAGCAGCTAATAACTAGTCGCTAATCATTAGCCGTAGGTGCACTCGGTAACGTAATTCTTAACGGTTGAAAGATTCATGCGGTCATACCGAAAGTCCATCGTTAGCGCCTGCGGCTGGCCATCAACACTCGCCAACCTCGCCGTATACCCATTTGCCTGCGCCAATTTATCCGCGGTGGCAAATGTCATCTTTTCGGTAACCATCTGCTTGCACACAGCACGCATTTGCGCTGACCCGGCCGCCGCATTTGGATCTGGTGCAACCTGCAGCAAACTTGAAGCGACCGCAACCAGTTGGTTATAGGTCAGCCCGGACGAATCAATCACAATGCTCGTCTCGCCAGGATCGGTCATGGTTGACGCAGGTTTTGCTGTCACCTCAAGAACCCCGCCGGTGGCCAATACATCGGATTTCTTGCATCGGAAGCCGGCCGGGATCGCCTTGGGGTTTGAATTAGCCGGCTGCTTGAAGCAGTTCGCGTAGACCTGAGCCGTCACGGTTACTTGGGTGCCTGGCTCGCCCAAATTGATCTTCACTTTTGCAACCTTCGCCAACGACGTTGATGATGCAGGTTCAGCAGCAAACCCGGTATCGGCCCATTTCTCTGATAATTGGAACCCCTTGGCTGCTCGACCGTAAGTCGCACCCGCGTACGTATCGCCACTAGTGACCGCGCCTTTAGTGACAACCAAGTTGTTACTGATGACCTCAACCTTGCTCGTTCGGCGCAGCCCAGCGGTGTTAGTCGGCTCCCAGAGCGACCCTGCGGTGCCAAGCCTCGCGGCGGCGGTGGCCCACGAGGTGACCGACTCGTTAATGTCGTACGGGCTATCAGCTGCCAGCGCTGGTGCGGCGACAGCCGGCACAAGAGCAGCGGTGGTGAGGATAGCCACTGCGCTGGTTGCAGCGAACTTAACTTTGTTGGATCTTGCTGATCTGGTACCAGGCTTTGGGGTCATGGCCTAAGAGTACGTCATACATTTCGGCGGTACTGCCCACCCACTTCAAAAAATGCGTCGCTTATTTGCCCAAGTGAGCAAACTTTTACCGCATCCATCAGCGCCTCGAAAACATTGCCTTCGGTAGCGGCCGCCTCTTTAAGACGTTTCAACGCCGCCGGAGCCACCTCGCGGTTTCGCTCCTCGAAGTCGGCAAGTCGGTGAAGTTGCGACTCCTTTTCCTCGGTAGTTCCTCTTGCTAATTCCACCGTCGCGGTCGAAAGCCCACTGCTCGAGGACAAAAAGGTGTTTATGCCGATGATGGGCAAAGTGCCATCGTGCTTGCGTTGTTCATAAAGCATGGACTCATCTTGGATGCGCCCGCGCTGGTAGCCAGTCTCCATGGCGCCAAGAACCCCGCCTCGGTCAGCAATGCGCTCAAACTCAACCAGCACCGCCTCTTCGAGAATATCGGTCAACTGATCAACGATGGCCGCACCTTGCAGTGGGTTCTCGGTGGCCGACAGGCCCCACTCTTGGTCGATAATCATTTGAATCGCAAGTGCACGGCGCACCGACTGCTCAGATGGGGTGGTTACCGCCTCGTCAAATGCATTGGTGTGAAGTGAATTTGCGTTGTCATAGAGCGCGCAGAGGGCTTGCAGCGTGGTGCGGATGTCGTTGAAGTCCATCTCTTGAGCGTGCAGCGATCGCCCGGAGGTTTGTACGTGGTACTTAAGCTTTTGCGCACGATCACTTGCCCCGTACTTGTCGCGCATCGCGATAGCCCAGATGCGTCGAGCTACCCGCCCAAGAACCGTGTATTCGGCGTCCATCCCATTAGAAAAGAAAAATGAAAGGTTTGGCGCGAAATCATCTATTGCCATCCCACGTGCCAGATATGCCTCTACATACGTAAACCCATTAGCCAAGGTGAAAGCCAGTTGACTGATCGGGTTGGCTCCGGCCTCAGCAATGTGGTAGCCGCTGATTGATACCGAGTAAAAGTTTCGTACCTCGTGTTCGATAAACCACTCTTGAATATCGGCCATGCAACGCAAGGAAAACTCCGTCGAGAAAATACAGGTGTTCTGGCCTTGGTCCTCTTTGAGGATGTCGGCTTGCACCGTTCCGCGTACCGTTGCCAAAGCTCTTGACGTGATTACTTCTACTTCATGCGCCTCCGGCTTGCGCCCTTCAACTTCAGCGAAGCTAGAAATTTGTTGATCAATTACGGCATTCATGAACATCGCCAAGATCGCCGGAGCTGGGCCGTTTATTGTCATTGATACTGAGGTCGTCGGTGAACATAAGTCGAACCCCGCGTACAGATCGCGCATGTCATCAACGGTTGCAATCGACACTCCCGAAGTACCGACCTTGCCATAGACATCGGGCCTAGGTGACGGGTTACGCCCATAAAGGGTGACCGAGTCAAATGCCGTCGAGAGACGGGTCGCTGGCTGCCCCGCACTTAATAGATGAAAACGCCGGTTAGTTCGATGGGCATCGCCTTCGCCGGCGAACATGCGAGCTGGCGCCTCCTCGGTGCGCTTGAACGGGAACACCCCGGAGGTGAAGGGGAAGTAACCTGGCAGATTCTCGGCCCGAATGAATCGAACTAACGCACCGTCTTCGTCATCTCGCGGAAGCGCAACTCGCGGGACTTTTGTGCCCGAGAGCGTTGTTCGCGTCAAGGGGGTGCGAATCTCATTACCGCGAATGACGTAGACCTGCTCATCGCCGATATAGGTGTCGCGTAGCGCCGGCCAGGCCGCTAACTGGGCCTGCACTTCTGGCGCAAAATTCATTTGGGTCTCTTCTAGTATCGAAGAGACCGCTAGTGCCGGTGCTTCATCACCATTAGCAGCAAGTAATTCGCGGGTAGCACTTAGCTGTTGCACCGTCCGAGCAATGGCGGATTGGCGTTCAGTTGCCGCGTGATAACTTCGCACTGACTCGGCGATTTCGGCCAAGTAACGTTCGCGGCCGCGCGGCAAAACTCCCGTAAGACCGGTCGAGGTGTGGCCGCTTACCGCCACAAGCACCCCATCGAATTTGCGCAACCCCTTTTCA
>CAEZWW010000009.1_pt1 | contig 13446 bp, 11 predicted proteins | sample 7265091 | NCBI WGS metagenome assembly CAEZWW01 (sample SAMEA6813892, study PRJEB35770) | uncultured Actinomycetes bacterium | biome: Freshwater; feature: Freshwater reservoir; material: water | place: Czech Republic | collected 2015-11-04 | depth 0.5m m
ACTTCGAGTGCCGCCGCCCCGGCGACCGACTGGGCTGTGGTAACGCGGGCTAGCCGCTCCATAGCCTCGTCCACCGTCAGGTTTTCCGGTGCCTTCTTGCGTTTGAATAGGCCGGCCCCTGTGCCTTCTGGTATCAGCCCCTGTGGCCGGACCATCATCATCACGACCAAGGCGCCACCATAAATTACCGCACGCCACGGGATAGCGTCATCACCAAGCGTGTTGGTAAGAATCGGGTCTAATGCGCCGAGAATAAATGCGCCAACTACGGTGCCAAGGAGGTTGCCGGTTCCACCGAGTACAACCACTGAAACAATCAGGATTGAGAGATCTAGATTGAAGTTCACCGGCGTCATCGCACCTTGCGAGAAGGCAAATAGTGCGCCAATACCGCCAGCGATCCCCGCTGTGATTCCAAAGGTCAGTAGTTCAGGACGTGCTGACTTCTTCCCGAGACTTGGGAGCACGGTCTCCTGTTCGCGGAGCGTCTTCAGGAGTCGCCCAAACGGCGATTCACCCAAACCCCAACAAATCAGGATCACAATTACGGTGACCAGCAGCATAAGCAGCGCGAATCGAATGGTGCTATCTGCTTTCAAGGTCGCGAAGGAGACGCCCCCGATTTTTATCGAGGGTATTCCAGCAACCCCGAATGGACCACCGGTAACCACCTCCCAAACATTCATGATCTGCTGCCCACCAAGCTGGAAAGCAAGGGTCAACAGGATCAAATACTCACCCTTAATCAGGCGCACAGCCGGTAAGGAAATAATCAAGGCCGCAATAAAAGTGACGACGATGGCAGCGATGATTGCTGCCCACCAAGGCCAGCCGAATCCATATCCCACGCCCGACACATTGATGTCGTAATCCTCAGTGCGAACCGGGAGCGCGAAACGAGCTGCCGTAAATGCACCAATACCGAAAAGGATTGATTGCGCCATCGAGACCCGGCCAGCGTACCCGAGCAGTAGGTTCAGCGACACGCTCAATGACAGCAGGACCAAGATATTGATGGCAATTTGCGCGTAGTAGCCCATCAGACGGCCGCCTTCCCGAATAAGCCCTGCGGGCGAACTAGCAAAATGATGAACAGCGCGGCGAAGACGACCACGGGCGCGAATTGCACACCCAAGAAAAGGCCACTCCATTGACTAAGTAGCCCCAGAATTAGCCCACCTAATGCAGTACCTGTCAGTGACCCGATACCACCGAAGAACACCGCGATGAATCCGATCAGAGTCCATTGCAGTGCCATCGATGGTGATGCCACGAATTCGGCCGTTACGAACAAGCCGCCGAGCCCGGCTATCACTGAGCCGATCCCAAAAACCAAAATATAGACCCGGCGGCTGTTGATACCAACCGCAGCTGCCATGGTCGGATTCGTTCGTAGGGCGGTAATCGAACGCCCCGAACGAGTGCGGTTCACAAACAGCACGACCGCTAGCACTACCAGCCAGGCGACGACAACCTTTAGAACATCTATCAAGGTGATCGTCATGAAGCCCAGAGTGAATATTTTGTTGTCGAATGCGCTACCCAACTCACCATCAGCCCCGAATGTCTGAAGTGGAAGATTTTGGGTGCCGAACACAATCTGAAGCAGGTTCGGGAATGCAATCGTCAACCCGAGGGATACCAAAAACAGCGATAGTAGCGTCGCATTTCTATTAATAAGTGGGAAATACCCCAAAATCAAAATTAACAAACCGAACACCAGGGCCACCGCGAGTCCGAAGACTAGGGATGCCCAAAGCGGGAAGTGCAAAGTGCTCGCAGACCAAACCGCCCCATAACCGGCAGCAGCGAAGGGGATCGCATTGGCCAGATGAAAGATCTTCGACGTCTGATAAATCAGACCGAAGCTCACACCTAGCAGCGCATAGAACGATCCAAGGACAATCCCTGAAATCGTCAACTGCGCAAATAAATCAATATTCACTGCGATCCCCTTCGACTACCTATTAACGACTACTGGACTGGGCCCAGCGCTGTCATCGGATCATCACCGTTCTTGATCTTGTGGATCTCGGTGATCAACGTTGGTACCCCACCTTGGACCTCAAAGACACCCATCGGCTTGGAGATCGAGTGATCTACCTTGTCGAGGGCAACCATGCCTACGGTGCTGGCGTCGCCACCATATACCGACTTGAAGGTCGGGTCAGCCAAAAGTGCTTCTTGCAACTGTGCGGCATCGTTCGGGTCGCCACCGGCTGCAATTACACGCTTGACGAGTTCCCAAACAATGAATACCTGCTCGTAGTAGTTCGAGCCGTAGTACTCGGGGTCCTCGCCGTACTTTGCCTGGTACGCAGCCACGAAGCACTGGTTCCAAGGATTCGGGTTGGCGGTGCTGTAGAAGTCAACGCCGAAGTTAACACCGTCATAGGCGCTGCCACCAATTTTGGCTGCCTGTGAAGTGAACTCGTCCATCATGATCGGCACGGTGATACCGGCCTCACGAAGTGCCTTGACCTGGTAGCCAAGGTCATCGCCGAAGCTGAAGGTCATGATGGCATCCGGGTTGGCTGCCTTGATCTTCGCGGCGAGTGCCTTGAAGTCGGTGGCACCTACGTCATGCTGCTCGGCTGCAACGATCTCGCCGCCGGTCAGTGCCTTCCATGCTGCAGGAGCGGTCTCCTTGAAGGTTCCAACGCCGTTCTCCATGGTGCCGATAAGCGCGAGCTTGGTGGCATCTGGGTAGGTCTGATGGATCCAGGCAAGTGCACCTGGTGCGGGATCCTCTGCGTAAACCATACGGTTCATGTAAAGGAGATCCTGGTTCAACTGAGCCGGGCTGGAGCCGCCACCGTTGAAGGTAAGGACGCCAGCTTCTTGGAAGATCGGGATGATGGCTTCCGAAGGTGCGCCGTATGAAGTCTGAAGGACCTCAATGCCATCTTGGGAGATCAGTCGCTTGGTCTCGGTGATGGCTGTTGGGACGTCGCCGCTCTGGTGGTCACCAATCGTGATCTGGTAATCCATGCCGCCAGCTTCACGAATCTGGTCAGCAGCAAGCAATGCGCCCTTGCTCATGACATCACCGAAGAAGGAGCCCTGGCCAGTAACCGCCAAGAGCATGCCTGCTGGGATGGTGACGCCTTGACCGGCCTCTGGTCCACCCGCACCAAACACGTCGTTGATGCATGTGCCCGCGGCTGCAGGTGCCTCTGAGGCAGCAGCTTCAGTAGCAGCCGGTGCCGCTGAGGCAGCAGCTTCAGTGGCAGCTGGTGCCGCTGAGGTCTCACTTGACGTGGTACCTGAACTACAGGCGGCTAGGAGGCCGGAAAGACCGAACACCACCCCGACTGCCAGAGCCTTGCGGCCCATGAACTTTCTCTGCATTTATTACTCCTTATGTTGTGACTTGCTCGTACGAACTTTTTAAAATGATCGTGCACGGCCTGGTCCGGATTGCGCGAAACAGGCCAAATTCGTTCGCTTACACCTCCATCTCTAGTTTCACCAATTGGGAAAGCGTCTGGCTGAAGCAGACGATTACTTACTTGGCGAGTGAATCTGCAAACGAACGAATAGCTTGGTTGAATTCAACCGGGTTTTCGATCATTGGGTAATGACCGGTGCCAGCGAGAACTTCAACTCGACTTCCGGGTATCCGACTGCTGGTCTCTTCGACCATTGCCTGCGGAACCAACCAATCTGCGTCACCGCGCAGCAAAAGCACCGGAGCCTTAATGGTGCCGACTACATCGCGCTTATCGAAGCCCGCGTAACCGGTTAGGTCGCCGGCCGCGTATTCAGGAGCTATGCGAATGATCTGCCAAACCACCTCACGCGCCCGGTCTGCGGGAGTGCGGTAGCCGGTCAGTGACTGCGACCAGCACTCAAGGATCTGGGGCGCATTCAGATTTAGCATCTCCAAGAAGAACGGGCTTACCGTAGGCGTGTAGTCAGCGCCTTCACATGAGACAATTCCCGCATAGAAATTGGGGCGGCGAGCCCCCAACTCGAGCACCATATTGCCGCCCATTGAGCAGCCAATAATGATTGGATTCTCAAGGCCTAAGGCTTCCATGAAGTTCTCGTTGAACTCCGCGAACTGACTGATGTGGTTCAACGGGCCCGTCTTCGGTTCTGCGGACTTACCGTGCCCCGGGGCATCAATTGAGATGACTCGGTACGAATCAGACAGCCCGTCTAATACGTGCCGATACATCAAGGTGTCTTGGCAAGCCGCGTGAATACATACGATGGGCTGGCCCTGACCAGCTTCCTCGTAGTGGGCCCGCAGCCCTTTGACATCGACGTACTTACCCAATATTTCACGCCCGCTCGGAACCGGGTCTGGTGAAAATGGTCCGGGTACCGCAGGCGCCTTGCCCGCCTTCGACATCGCCATAAGCAAGCGCCACATTGGCTTGATATTGCGCAGGGCAGCGACCATATTGCCCTCAAAAGTTAGTTGGCCAAGCCCTGGCGAGGTTGCCTCAAACCAGTCGGTCTTCCCGTCGAGAATACGGTTCCACTCGCTGTCGGGCCCAATGAGCACAATGTCATCACCGGTAAGTGACAGGCCGGGTTGCACGGAGACCACTTTGCCGTCACGTGCGTCAATGGTCCAACTGCCCTCGGGGGTTTTGATTCCAACTCGGACGTTGAAGTACTTGGCTGAAGATGCAAACTGATCATCTGAGTTTATTTGAGTTTGAAAATCAGACCACCAAGTTAGATCACCGAACTGCTTTATCATTCTCGCTCCGTCCAGGTCGCACTTGCTCTATCGAAAGGAAAGATCAGGCCAATTGGATCCATTAATCAAGCTCATGGATCCCACCGATTAGCCGATAAGCGCAGGATTGCCGAATAAAAGACCTGAGTCAACCCAAATACGGGAATAAGTTTGTATCAATTGGATAACATGACTTAACGAATGGATCCATTCGTTAATATGCTCTACCCAACAACTAGAAACTGCCCATTGGACCACCCAACGCCCATTTTTGAGTATGGGTGGCGATGGCACCAGAGTTTTGGAGATAAGCAATGGCTACCCACTCCCCACTCGCTCCAGCCACCCCCTGGGTCGAAGTAGCTGCCACCGAGCATGACTGGGATCAAGCCGATCCGAAGCTCTTAACCTCCATGCTGAGCCAGTTGGCTTTGATCCGGTCGTTCGAGGAGTACGTGTTAATCCTTGCCGGAAAAGGCCTAATCCACGGGCCGGCACACTCAAGTATCGGTCAAGAAGGCGGTGCGGTCGGCTCAATAATCACCCTAACCGGCGCCGATGAAGTCAACGGCTCCCATCGAGGGCACCACCAGTTCTTGGCCAAAGCCCTCGCCTATGTTGAACCAGCGGGTATCGACCCCACCGCCGACCTGACTCCAGCCGTGCGAGAGGTCCTGACCCGAAGCCTCGCCGAAATCTGTGGACTGGCTCGTGGCTATTGCCGGGGCCGCGGTGGATCAATGCACCTGCAGTGGAAAGAAGCCGGAGCAATGGGCACTAACGCCATTGTGGGCGGTGGGGTGCCGCAGGCCGCCGGATTTGCGTGGGCAAATCGCTTTGCGGGTACCGACGCCGTCTCGGTTACCTACTTCGGGGACGGGGCAGTAAATATCGGATCAGTGCTGGAGAGCATGAATCTTGCCTCAGCATGGAAATTGCCTATTTGCTTCTTTATCGAAAATAATCAGTATGCGGTAGCTACCACGGTGCAAGAAGCAACAGGTGAGCCCCGCCTTTCCGCTCGCGGGCTAGCTTTTGGGATTCCAAGCTGGAAAGTCGATGGAATGGATCCAATGTCGGTGCACCTTGCGATGCAGGAGGCCCTAGCACATATGCGTTCCGGCAGCGGGCCAACAATTATTGAAGCTGACGTTTATCGCTACTTTCACCAAAACGGTCCGTTCCCCGGCAGCGCATTTGGGTACCGCACTAAAGAAGAAGAAGCTCACTGGGTGGGTCGCGACCCGCTGCAGCTTCTTGCAGAGCATCTAGTTCGGCGATCAATTTTGACCCAGGATCAAATTGATAACTGCATTACCCGAGCCAATGCCGCTATGGAAGAAATCGGCGATCTGCTCCTTGAGGAAGACCCAGACGGCAAACCAGGGCAGCGTCGCATCAAGTTATCGGAGTGGCCGGACACGAACTTCGTTGATGTCGGAGTCCGCGGCGACTTATCTGAGTTCGCAGATGTGCGTTTCGAAGAACTAAACACTTTTAGCGGTGCCATTGAAGATCGAAAGTTTGTGGACGTAATAGCCGACACTTTTGCGCGCCGCATGGAGACCGACGAACGCATTGTCATGATGGGTGAAGACATTCACCGACTAAATGGCGGTACAAATGGCGCAACAAAAGGGCTCTCCGCATCGTATCCCGATCGAGTCCTGGGCACTCCAATTAGCGAGAATGCCTTCGTTGGACTAGGTGGTGGAATCGCACTTGATGGCAGATTCATTCCCATTGTCGAACTCATGTACGCCGATTTCATGTGGGTGGCAGCTGACCAAATATTCAATCAAATTGGTAAAGCGCGACATATGTTTGGTGGCGATAGTGATGTTCCATTAGTGCTGCGCGGCAAAGTCGCAATGGGAACCGGTTACGGATCACAGCACTCAATGGACCCTGCCGGCATCTACGTGACAGCTCCTGGCTGGCGCATTGCGGCACCATCAAATCCATTCGACTACGTCGGAATGATGAATAGCGCTATCCGTTGCAAAGATCCGGTATTGGTCCTCGAGCATGTCGATCTCTATACCTCAACTTGGCCTGCCCCTACTGAGGATTTCGATTACTTCATCGAAATTGGCAAAGCGTCGATCCGGCGCCCCGGAGAAGAGATAACAGTTCTCTCCTACTTGTCCATGGTTAATGAATGTCTGACCGCGGTCGAATCACTCGGCAATATTGATGCCGAAGTGATAGATCTGCGTTGGCTCGATCGAGCAAGTGTTGATTGGGAGACCATCGGCGAAAGTCTTAGAAAGACAAATAATGTCCTGATAGTTGAGCAAGGAGCCCTTGGTACTGGCTACGGGGCGTGGCTCTCGGATGAAATTCAACGACGTTTCTTTGACTACCTAGATCAGCCGGTGCAGCGCGTGACCGGTGGCATCGCGTCGCCGAGTATCAGCAAAGTTCTTGAAAGGGCTGCAATTGCTCGGTCCGAAGAAGTGATATCCAAACTCCGCGAAATTTGCGGTTAACAACCTTTCCACTTATTGGCATCACGTCCACTACTCGAGGAGTGAACTCTCTATGGCACATATTCTTCGGATGCCGGAGATTGCTGCAAATGCAGTTGAAGCCACGTTGGCCAATTGGCTGCTGGCGGAAGGCTCAGCCTTCACCACCGGGCAATCACTCGCGGTGGTCGAAACCGAGAAAGCCGCCGTTGACCTTGAAGCTGAATCCGATGGAGTCCTCCTTAGCCTTCTAGTCCAAAATGGCGCGCAGGTTGACGTTGGTTCACCGATCGCCCTGGTTGGAGATTCTGGCGAGACGGGCATCGATATTGCTGCTGCACTAGCCGCACTCGGGGTAAGTGCAAAGTCCGACGCTGTACCGATTAGCTCTGAAGTGCCTAACGGCTCTGAATCAAAGACTCCCCCTAGCCCAACTGTTCCGGCAGGCACCCCTGACTCTGCACGTATTTTTGCTAGTCCATTAGCACGGAAAATGGCAAGGGACTCGGGCATTGCACTCGATGGTATTGCCGGCACCGGCCCAGGCAGGCGAATTGTGCGAAGAGATATCCGAGCGGCAATCAAGAGTGCCTCAAATACTCAAACAGTGAACGTCGCACCCGGCACGTCGTCGCAATACGAAGATATTCCGCACACCCGAATGCGAAAGGCGATTGCCGCCCGACTCTCTCACAGTAAGCAGACCGCGCCACACTTCTATTTGCGAGGTACCTGCCGAGTCGATGCCCTATTGCAAGCGCGCGCAATACTAAATGAACAAGGTACCGCAAAGCTTTCCATCAATGATTTGCTAATCAAGGCCATCGCCAAGGCGCACACTCTTGTGCCAGCCATGAATGTCACGTGGGGCGACGATGCAACACGTCACTTTAAGGGGGTAGATATTTCGGTGGCCATTGCTACCGAAACCGGTTTACTCACCCCAGTAATTTTAGGCGTCGACGCGCTGAGCCTGACCGAGATATCAAGCCAGGTATCGGACTTCGTATCGCGTGCACGCGTCGGGCAGATCCAACCGGCTGAACTTGACGGTGGTTCCATCACTATAACAAATCTTGGCATGTTCGGGGCTGAGGAGTTCTCGGCAATACTTAATCCTCCGCAAGCGGCAATTCTCGCTGTCGGGGCGGTGACGCGCGAGCCCGTCGTCAATGGTGATCGGATTGAAATTGCTTCAGTGCTGCGTGTTGTACTTTCAGTAGATCACCGCCCTGTCGACGGTGCCACTGCAGCACGTTGGATGCAAAAGTTTGTTTCCATAATCGAGAACCCAGTTCTACTCTTCTCGTAACCCAAGTTTTCAGATTGTTACGCGCTAAAGATTACGTGTAGACGGATACCCCTGATCATCAACACGATGTGGGTGTTCAAAGAGCTCAGGATGCTGTTCAAGCTCATGCCTAGTGCGGCGAATGTGGCCGATAAGTACCCGCTCGGCATCCTCAATATCACGCCTCTTCATTGCGTCTATCAAAAGTCTATGCTCAGCGTTAATAACCCATTGCCTTTCATGCCGCGTAATGGTGGAATACGCCCTGCGGTAATGCTGAGTGGTATTCCAAAATCTTTGCACCATTGATAACAAGAGATCTATCTGGCAGGCACTATAAGTAAGGCGGTGCAACTCCCTATCGAGCACCAAGAAAGTCTCAACATCGGTCACATTCTCAATTTCATCTTGGATGCGATCTAACTCTGCGTGATCTCGGGCAGTTAAGTGCGGAATGCTTTCTTGAAGGGCAAGTGGCTCAACTCGCTCGCGAATCTTGTAGATAGCGCGACACTCTTCAAGATCCACTCTAGAAACCCACGCGCCAGAATTGGCTTTCAGGGTCGTTAGGCCCTCGGACTCAAGAATGCGCAATGCTTCACGGACTGGCAATCGACTAGCGCCAAGTTGAATTGCGATATCTTCCTGCCGGATACGTGTGCCGGCCATAAGTTGGCCAGACAGAATCAACTCACGCAAACTATCTGCCACCCGCTGGCTTGCCACCGCGGAAGGCACTACGTCGGAAGTTCCAGGTGGCATAACTAATTCGCCCTACTTGCCGAGAGCATTTGGAGATTCTGGCCGGATATACCCGGGTGAGAAGAAAGCCTTGCCGGTTGGGTAGCTAACAAGCTCAAAATGCATGCCCCACGGCGAAACGAAGTAGACCCAGCGCTGTCCAAGGCTTGGACCTTTGCTAACCGTTGGTTCACCAAGGATTTTCACACCCTTTGATTCAAGATAGGTAATTGCCGTGTCAAGGTCCTCAACATACAACGCGACATGGTGCCCGCCGATATCGCTATTCAATGGGAAGGCGCGGTTTTGCTCTTTCGCCTCGTATTGAAAAACCTCGAAAATCGCTCGCCCGCCGCACGCGTAGAATCGAAGTTCCCGCATAACTGTTCGCGGATCCACATTTAAGTGCTCCGCCATCCAACCGCCGGTATCGTCCTGAAACGGACCAAGGGTATAAAGGTACTCACAGCCAATTACATCAACCAAGAACGAGTGCGCCTCATCGAGATCAGGCACGGTGAAACCGAAATGATCAAATCCCGTTAGACCGGGGATCCCAACTGGCAAGCCGCTTCACCCACTTCTACTCTGGTATTGGTTCACTTGGGCGGCGCACCGCGGGCACTTCGATTGCTTCCAGAATGACACCAAGACTTTCAAGAGTGTCAAGGTAGGCGAATCCCCCATCACCATTGAGCCCGTAGCCTCTTCCAGTTTGAGTAACACCAACACCCGATTCGGCGCATTGGGCGATCACGTCGTCGTATGAATCAACCCAAAAACCGATGTGGTGCTGCCCGTATCCGTGTTCTTCAATCCACTCGTGGTAAAGACTCGGGCCCTCGAGGGCCTCAATCAGTTCGACCTGCGGATCGGCGCCAATCAGTGCCAATCGCATTGAGAAGGTCCCTGGCTTACCTCGGTACGTGAGCTCTGGGACAACATCGGGGCCATAGGTGTAGACCCGCCAGTCTTCGCGTCCAAGGATCGCGGACCACTGCTTGATGCCTTTAGCTAAATCCGGGACAAGGATGCCAATTTGGGCGGGTACCACATGCCGCAAGAAATCAGGTACCAATTCGAGGTTCATAACCGGCCAGCCAACAAAGAATTTAAGAAAGTCACGGGTACCAGTTCCCGTCCACGGTCATCCCACCGTCTGTTACCAGCGAATGGCCCGTCACGTAGGAAGCCGCATCAGAGGCCAAAAATCCAATAACCGAAGCGATTTCAGCTGGAGCAGCCAGCCTCTTCATTGGAGTCCTGGCAATAATTGGCCGCAAATCTAGTTTGCCCTGGGCCACCAAAATATCTGTCATGGCTGTCTGCACATACCCCGGTGCAACAGCATTGACCCGAATATTGTCTGGTGCCCACTCAACGGCCAAAACGCGTGTTAGCCCGTCAATACCAGCTTTGGCTGCGCAATAACTTGCCCGTTTCGGCATTCCCATCTGCGAGGCGACCGAAGAGATATTGATTATCGATCCGCCCCCACCGGCCTTCATAAGCCCATGCGCCGCCCGGCAAGCTCGCATAGTCCCGCTTAAGTGAATATCAATTAGCAACATCCAGTCATCGTCACTTACATCGGATGAAGGAGCTGGGCGGGCAATCCCCGCACAGTTCACACCAACGTGAAGGGCTTCTTCATTTAGCCTTATTGATTCAAATGCCGCGACCACAGAATCGTTGTTAGTTACGTCTGTAACTACTCCGCGGGCCTTGGCTTCGCCGCCAAGATTCTCAACTGAAGACGATATAGCTTCGGCATTCATGTCAAGAAGTACCACACGCCCACCTTGCGAGACCCAGAGTTCAGCAAATGCAAGGCCGATGCCCGATGCCCCACCTGTTATGGCAGCAATGCGGTTGGTCGAATTAGACATCTTTTAATTCCGTTCCCGTGCAGTAAGGCAGCCTTACGATCACTTGACGACTATCGGATTAACCGGGGCGCCTGTGCCTTGAACAACTTTTAACGGCGCAGCGGTATACAGAAATGTGTACTGCTTATCTTTTGCGCAGTCTTCAGCGAGCGCGTCTAAGGCGATTATCTCAGTGAAGGTAACTCCGAGGTTGCGCATTAGGGCCGAGTGCAAGGGCAGCACTACTCCCGAAACTGGATCAGTAGTCACTTCGTTCGCGATGGTGTCCGTGACCAAATTCGGGATTTCCATCTCATGGAACCACGACACCAACTCCGGTGAGTAGGTAAGGCCAGGCTCAATGAAGTCTTTGTAGAACTCTTCACGAGGAGTGGTGTAAAAAGCCCCTATCCACCCGGTACGCACAAGCAAGATGTCTCGCTTCTGGATCTCGACTCCCTGGCTTTTTGCAGCCGCCATCAAGTCGTTATGGTCGAATGTTTCACCGCGACCCAAAACATCTTTGCCGCGGTATCGAGCAATGTCCAGCAGAATCCCGCGGCCGACAACACCTCGTTCAGCAATTGGCAGAACACTGCATTTCTTCAAGCCACCCGTGGTTGTTTCTGCCGGATAACCGTTATAAATCTGATCGCCATACCAAACATGCCCAAGTGCGTCGTACTGGCTAGAGCCCTGTAAGAACATGATCATCACATCGTCGGCGTACTCCATGGCGCCGTCGAAAACTACGCCATTGCCGCCAAGGTAATTTCCGCGATCCATGATGTTGTAACGGGTGGCACCGGTTCGACCTGGCCACACTGGATCGCCATCGGGATGGCCCATCTGCACCTGCAAGGTAAAGGTCTTACCGGACTTGATCTCACTTGCTCCGCGCAAAGCTTGGGCATCGTCCAGGTAGTTAAGTGAGCCAACCTCATCATCTGGGCCCCATTTACCCCAGTTTTTAGGCGAATCCGCCAATAGCTCAACCAGTGTCGGAACAGGTGCTTTGCTCATGTCATCCCCTTATATTCAAATGAAGACCACCACTCAGATACCTATAGCTTGTCCCGAGGTTATTCTCATGGATCCATTGAAGAAGTGCTCGTTACCATATCGTTACTTTAATGGTCCACATTTATAGCCACCGGCCATAGAATCGAAGAGCCGATCCCGATTTTGTTTAATGGATGGATCCAATCACCGATGCGGAGCACAGATGGTCAACATGGCTGGCAAGACACTCGTACTTTCCGGGGCAGACGGGGCGATCGGCCGTGAGATCGCCCGTCAATTTCTTGAGGCTGGTGCCAACCTGGTGCTGGGCGACTTAGCACTAGATCCGCTCACGAAATTCTGCAAGGAAATTGACCCGAGTGGCGAGCGCGCCAAGCCTTTTAGGTTAGATGCCGCCTCCTCGGCAAGCAACGACGAATTTGTTGCCCTAGCGGTAGAAACCTTTGGGTCGGTAGATTTCGTGGTACCGGCAGCCGGTATCTATCCGGAAGTCGCTATCGCCGACATGACCAACGATCAATGGGCCACGGTAATGAAAATCAATCTGGACGGTGTTTTCTATTTAATACGGGCTTGTATCCCGCATTTGAATCAAGATGGATCCATCGTCAATATCTCATCGATAGCTGGGCACAGAGGCAGCAATAAACATGGTCACTATGCGGCTGCCAAGGGCGCGCTGCTTGCTTTAACCCGGAGCCTGGCCTGGGAACTTGGTTCGAAGGCCAGAGCGAACTGTGTATCACCGGGCATAATCGAAACTCAAATGACTGTTGACCTAGTGGCGGCCCGCGGTGATGTGCTTATTGCCGCTACTCCATCCGGTCGCTTGGGCCAAGCATCGGAAGTTGCTTCGGTGGTACTTTTCCTTTGTAGCCCCGCAGCCAGTTTCGTAAACGGTGAAACCATCCAAGTCAATGGCGGACTTCACATGATTTGAGTTGGGCCCAACTTCAAATCAGGCTTAACCGATCGTGCCCGAGGGGAATAGTGTGCGCACGTACCAATCGTGCTCCGGCACAATGATGTCCGCCTCACGGCGAATACGGTCATAGCCCGCCATCAAATCTGGCAGATCCCAAAAGGAACCGGTGGGCCAATTCAATTCTAGGTTCTTGTAGTTGTACATGATGTCACTCGTGAGGCACACGGTGCCCAAGTCAGTTTCGACCATAACCACCATGCAACCTGGAGTATGGCCGCCAATTTTGACCAACTTCACCGCATTGTCGATCTGGTAATCACCATCAATTATTTTAAGTTGGCTTCGAACAGCATCCATTTTATATGAATATTCAGGGTAGTAATACATGCAGAAACTTGGCGGCGTGATCGCCTGCGGAAGCTCATCCTTCT
>CAEZWW010000011.1_pt1 | contig 12415 bp, 12 predicted proteins | sample 7265091 | NCBI WGS metagenome assembly CAEZWW01 (sample SAMEA6813892, study PRJEB35770) | uncultured Actinomycetes bacterium | biome: Freshwater; feature: Freshwater reservoir; material: water | place: Czech Republic | collected 2015-11-04 | depth 0.5m m
TCGAGGGCGGCCTCACGAATAAGTTCAGCCACCGCAATCTCAAGTGGCTCATCTGTGACTTCGCCATCAGGATAGAGCATCGGGCCTTCAGGTAACAGGCTCGCAAACTCGTCAGCAAGAACCGTGAGGTTTTCACCACTGAAGGCTGAAACCGGAACAATCGATGCCCAGGTACCGTCCAGTTCGGCAGCTAGTTCACCTACCTGATGCAGATGCTCAGCTAATAACGCGCGCGAGAGGGTATCTGCTTTGGTGACAATTACTACGATCGGAGTGCGCCCCAGCGCGATTATTTGCTTGGCAATGAACTTATCGCCTGGCCCAATCTCCTCGTTCGCCGGTAAACATAAGCCAATTACATCAACACTCGACCAAGTTTCGCGCACCTCTTCATTTAGTCTTTCGCCCAGTAAGGTTCTTGGCCGATGGAGACCAGGTGTATCAACGAGAATGATCTGCGCATCCTCGCGCGTGAGAATGCCGCGGATGGCACGTCTGGTGGTTTGCGGACGATCCGAAGTGATGGCGACCTTTTGGCCGACGAGTGCGTTCGTGAGAGTCGACTTACCGGCATTTGGCCGGCCAACTATGGACACAAATCCACTGCGGTGAGTCACGTCAATAGCCGCTCTAGAATTTCACCGGATGCAGAGCATCGAAGTACCGGGGTGCCATCGCCGGCAAAATTACGGATCAAACTTAAATCAGCTTGCTCCGCCCCCAAAATAACCGCTAGCTCCAGCCCCCGCGCACCTGCGGCAACGCACTGGGCTATCGCGAGTTGAATAGCAGAGAGGCGAAACTCCCCCACACTGATACTCGCGCCCGAATAGGTTCTACCCATTTCATCTCGGACGGCAGCTCCCTCGGTTGCCGCAATGCGACTTCGTGAACCCATCGCCAAGGTAATCAACTTCGCGTCTTCGGCGCCTAGTTCATTGCTCATGGGCACTGCTTTCAGCAATAGGCTCGGCCGACATTCTTTCGGGTTCAAGCAATACGGTACCGATGCGATGGCGGCGTCCGCCACCCTGCTCGGCCGTTAACCGCCAGCCAAACTCTTCAACAACAGCACCAGGTATCGGGACCCGGCCAAGGCGCTTAGCCATCAAGCCTAAGACGGTATCGACACCTTCTTCTTCACCGTCAATTTCAACTCCGACTAGATCAGCGAAATCCTCGACGTGCAGGCGGGCGCTCACTCTGAAGGCTCCATCAGGCAATTCGGCAACTTCAGGGGCGGCAGTGTCGTATTCGTCAGCGATTTCGCCAACGATTTCTTCAAGGGCATCCTCAATAGTGACCAGACCGGCCGTACCGCCGTATTCATCTACAGCGATAGCCATATGCACACGCGCAGACTGCATATCACGAAGTAATGAATCCACCGGCTTGCTATCAGGCACAAAATACGGTGGACGCATCAGACTCTCAACGAGCTCATCATGTTCAGCGTCACGGTGCTCGAACGTTCGTCTCATCATGTCCTTGAGATACACAACCCCCACCACGTCATCGGCATTTTCACCGATAACAGGGATCCGTGAGAACCCGGAGCGCAACCCAAGTGACATAGCTTGGCGGAGTGATTTACCGCGTTCGATAAAAACCACCTCGGTGCGCGGCACCATGACTTCCTTGACGAAAGTATCACCCAACTCGAAAACTGAGTGGATCATCTGGCGTTCATCGTCTTCAATCAAGGCATCTGCCTTGGCCTGATCAACTAACTCAAGTAATTCGGCCTGTGACGCGAATGGCCCCTCGCGAAAACCTTTGCCTGGTGTGAGCGCATTACCAATATGAATTAGGAGGGTAGTCAGTGGGCCGAGCACGGCCGCGAGAAAACGTGCTGGTCCAGCCGCACTGAGGGCAATTCGCTCAGCATGCTGGCGGCCCAAGGTGCGTGGGGCTACACCAAGTGCGACATATGCGATCACGACCATGATGACTACCGCAAAAGCCAGCGCACCCCCAACCGGCCAGGTGCCATGCACTGTAAATACGTCATACGCAGCAAAAGTGATCAACGCTGTTGCCGTTACGGTCGCCGAGGTGGAAAGGAAAAGCAGAACATTTACGTACCGAGCCCGATCAGCCAGAACCACCAACAACTTCTCGGCACGCTTACCTGATTCACGCCTAATATCGTCGATCCGGCCGCGTGATACCCGATTGATGGCTGTCTCGACACTGATCAACAGGCCAGCCAAACCAATAAGCCCAATCGACAGAACGATGCACCAAACATCAACCGCGGTCATTTGGACCCTGCATTCTGCAGCTGCCAAGTCGAGAGCAGTTCATCATGTAGAGCAAACATCTCGGCGTGATCGTCATCGGTCATATGGTCGTAGCCAATCAAATGAAGCACCCCATGAATAGTCAAGAACTGCAACTCCTCATCAAGGTTACGTGAAAATTCGGCCGCCTGCTCCTGCGCCACCTGTGGGCACAACACGATGTCACCTAGTAAGCCTAATTCAGGTACCACTCCAATAGGTGCGCTTCGAAGTTCATCCATCGGAAATGACAACACGTCTGTTGGCCCGGGCTCATCCATCCACTGCAGATGTAACTCGGACATCTCAGCGGCATCAATTAGGCGAATACCAAGCTCGACATCTGGGTGAATCCGCAACTCCGTAAACAATAATGTGGCCAACTTTGCTAATGCTTGCGTATCGCACTCAACTGAGGTTTCATTCGACACCATCACGCCTGTCCCGATCACCGCCCACACCTCATTTAGGCGCTCGTTCTGCGTCGTATCGATCGTAGGCGTCGACAATACGGCCAACCAACTTATGCCGAACAACATCTTGTGAGGTGAGTCGGCAGAACGCCACATCTTCAATACCCTCAAGAATTTCGCCCACTACGCGAAGCCCGCTTGTAGTGCCACTGGGGAGATCAACCTGAGTTACGTCGCCGGTGATAACCATCGTTGAGCCGAAACCAAGGCGCGTCAAAAACATTTTCATCTGCTCGGCGGAGGTGTTTTGGGCTTCATCCAAAATAATGTATGCATCATTCAAGGTACGCCCGCGCATGTAGGCGAGAGGCGCGATCTCAATCGTGCCGCTGGTGATTAGCCGAGGTATCGAGTCAGGGTCAATCATGTCGTGCAACGCATCGTAGAGCGGCCGAAGATAAGGATCAATCTTCTCCGACAAGGTGCCGGGCAAGAATCCCAGCCGCTCACCAGCCTCAACCGCTGGTCGAGTCAGGACGATGCGATTCACCCGCTTGGCCTGCAGCGCTTGGACCGCTTTCGCGACCGCCAGATAAGTCTTGCCGGTGCCAGCGGGGCCGATGCCAAAGACAACCGTGTTGTTATCGATGGCATCTACGTAGCGCTTCTGATTTAAAGTTTTGGCGCGGATAGTGCGACCGCGATTACTAAGAATATTCGAAGTTAACACTTCGGAAGGGCGCGCACCCGTGCGCAATAAGGAAATACTGCGCTCAACCGACTCCACGGTCAACGCCTGCCCGGTGCGGAGCATCGCCAACATCTCGCTGAAGAAAACCTCAATAATGCCGACATCACCGGGGGTTCCGTTGAGAGTTATCTCATTGCCGCGGACTAAGACGTCGCATTCGGGGAATGATTTTTCAACGAGGCGTAAGAACTCGTCATCAGAACCGATGAGTGCCACCATTGATTGCGAGTGCGGCACTGTGATTTTTGCCTGAGCCTGCCCGGCGTCAGGTGCAGATGCGCTCATCCTGGCGGCCAACTCATCGCCCGGCCACCAAGAACATGTGCATGCACATGGTGAACACTTTGGCCACCATCTTCACCAGTATTGAACACAATTCGATAGCCCGCATCCAGCCCCGCTGAATTTGCCACCTCACCGGCTGCCCTTAATAGCCGGCCGGCTAAAGCGGGATCGTCACTCGACATTGCTAGGGCATCGTCGTAGTGAGTCGTTGGGACAACCAACAAGTGGGTTGGAGCCTGCGGTGAGATATCCGAGAAGGCCACTACCTCACTGGTGCGCATTACCTCAGCCGCTGGGATCTCCCTCGCAACGATGCGACAGAAAAGGCACTCGCTCATAACGACGATCCTCCCACGGTGGGGCTACCCCAGTTACGGGTAGCCGACAAAACGGCAGTTGCAACGGCACCGGCCGCCGATGACCGCAGCACACTTGGGCCTAGACGCGCCTCATAAGCACCGGCTGCCCGAAAGATGGCTCGCTCGTCTTCGCTAATACCGCCCTCGGGCCCAACTATTAGCACTACCTCGCTGGCTCCCTCACGATCGGCAATCGGCACCTCGAGCAACGGGGTGATTGCTTCCTCGTGCAACACAATTGCCGCCCCGGCACCGGACGAGGCACCGGCGATGAGTTCAGCTACCTGAGCCGTTGTTGCTAGCTCGCCGAGCACGGGCCAACGGGCCCGCCTAGCTTGCTTGGCCGCAGCGGTTACTGCTGCCTGCCATTTACTTCGAGCCTTGTCGATACGATCAGGGGCCCACTTGGCGATTGACCGGCCCGCCGCCCAAGGCACGATCACATCGACCCCTACTTGGGTTAGCAAGTCAATGGCAAGTTCACCGTGCTCACCTTTTGGGAGTGCCTGAACGACCGTAATGTGAAGTGGAGCTGTCGATTCAATTAGCACCTTGCCAACGCGCACCCGCAAGTTCTCCTTGCCACTTACACTCACGACGGTGCCCTGTACCCGCAGGCCAAGGCCGTCAACAAGTTCAACCGCCTCCCCAATGTTGAGGCGCAGTACCGACACCGCGTGACGGCCTTCGGTGCCTGCCAGAGGTATTTCTTGATCTACCTGTACCTGGAGCAGGTCTGGATCTGCAAGATAAAAGACGGGAGCACTCACCGCGGGGAAAACGCATCCTTTAGGCGAGTAAATAGGCCGCCCCCAGCCTCGGTACCGCCATCACCAACCCGAACTACGTCTTCCGAACGTAAATCCGCGAGTTGTTTGAGTAACGTGGCTTGAGCATCATCAAGCTTCGTTGGAATCGCAACATCTATGTGTACGTAGAGATCACCGCGACCACCACCCCGCAGCCGAGCTGCACCGAGTCCACGCAACGTGAGAATCGCACCAGGCTGGGTTCCCGGCCGTACATCGATCTCCTGCTCACCATCAAGAGTGTCGAACTTCACCTTGGTACCAAGTGCCGCTGATGTCATCGGCAAAGTTAGAACACAATGCAACTCATCGCCTTGGCGCTCGAACACGGAGTGTGGCTGCACCATGACTTCGATGTATAGATCCCCCGCTGGACCGCCATTGGGCCCAACTTCGCCCTCACCTGTTAGTTGAATTCGAGTACCGGTGTCTACCCCGGGCGGTACTTTGATAGTGATCGTGCGGCGGGTTCGAACCCGACCATCGCCAGCACATTCGTGGCAAGGATGCGGGATCGTGCTGCCGAACCCTTGGCAGGTCGGGCAGGGCCGCGATGTCATGACCTGTCCAAGGAAGGACCGCTGCACCTGCTGGACTTCGCCCCGACCCTTGCACATCACACAAGGAACGGCTTCGCTATTCGAAGCGGTACCTTTGCCACCACAAGTTGCGCAGCCCGCCGCAGTATCTACCGTTATGTCTCGAGTCTCGCCGAAGACCGCTGCTGAAAGCGTGATCTGGATTCGAATCATTGCATCCTGGCCGCGACGTGCACGAGTGCGCGGGCCTCGCTGCCCTCCGCCGCCGCCGAAAAATGCGTCCATGATGTCGCCGAAATCAAAGCCTTGGGAGTTCCCGCCGCCACTACTGCTGAGCGGATCACCACCTAGGTCAAACATTTGACGCTTTTCAGGATCACTGAGTACTTCATAGGCGGCCGTGATGATCTTGAACCGCTCCTGGCTTTGTAAATCTGGGTTCACGTCAGGATGCAACTCACGTGCTAATTTTCGGTAGGCCTTCTTGATCTCATCCGGGGTCGCATCACGCGCAACTCCAAGGAGGGCGTAATAGTCGGGGCCGGCCGCTCTCACTGCTCATCCAAAATACGGCCGACATACTGCGCGACAGCCTGCACGGCGGCAATATTGCCCGCGTAATCCATGTGGGTCGGCCCAACCACTCCGAGGGAGGCCACTGTCGAATCACCAATGCCGTAACGAGCAGTCACCACCGAAGTTGACTCCATCGCCTCAACTGGATTCTCATGACCAATTCGCACGGTTACCGATGCGTTACTCGAAGATTCTCCGAGCAATCTAAGCAATACCACCTGCTCTTCGAGTGCTTCAAGAACCGGTTGGATAGAAAGCGGGAAGGCATCTCCATATCGAGCCAGGTGCGCAGTGCCACCGAGTACCACTCGTTCATCGATACGTTCAGTAACAGCATCGAGTAATGTCGCTTGAATAATTGTCACCAGAGGTTGCATCTCAGCCGGGAATTGCCCGCTGAAAGTTGAAAGTATCTCTGGAATTGACGAGAACGGTTGGGCACTGACCGCCACGAGTAGCCGGGCGCGAATATCTCCAAGTGCAATCTCACTTATCGGCGCCGCACATTCAATGGTGCGTTGCTCCACCCGGCCGCTATCGGTAATCAAGACCATTATCAATCTCGTGGTGCTCAGGGCAATGAGTTCAATATGGCGCACACTGCTTCTTGACAAAGTCGGGTACTGCACAAGCGCCACCTGCCGCGTAATCTGCGCAAGGAGGCGCACCGTGCGCACCATGACATCGTCAAGGTCGACTGAACTATCCAAGAACTCTTGAATCGCGCGGCGCTCGGGTGAGCTAAGCGGCTTGACACCAGAAAGTCGATCAACGAAAAGGCGGTAGCCGAGGTCTGTTGGTACGCGCCCCGCACTGGTGTGCGGCTGGGCGATATAGCCCTCGTCTTCTAAGGCGGCCATGTCATTGCGAATTGTTGCAGGCGAAACTCCTAGGTTGTGGCGCTCGACCAGGGCTTTTGAACCCACCGGCTCATGGGTGGCGACGTAATCCTCGACGATGGCTCGGAGTACGGCAAGGCGCCGATCTTCTAGCATTTGCCCCTCCTTAACCCGTTTGCCACTAGCACTCCGCACTCGCGAGTGCTAACAATACGCCCTGTTCCGAATAGTGCCCGAAATACGTCGCCTGAACCTCCATCAGACATTCATCAGTCCTTAATCGGATAACCCCCGTACTGAAATCTTGCTCAGAGAAGGTTAGGGAGTGGAAAACCTCATTGGGGTGATGGATTTCGCCCCCGATTGGAGTGGGCGACGCACAATCGCAAGGTCCTCTCCGAGCACCACATTTACGCTAACGGCTCGACCGGCCGGCTCATCCGAGACGAACTGGATATACCCGTCAAACGATTCTTGAGCGGCCCACTCGGTGGCGACCAACAAATCGGCGCGTTCATCGCCCAAGGCGCGATCGATCTCTTGGTCATCTTCTGGGATCCCCTTGAACAGCAGCCACATGACCCCGACGTTAAGGCGCTGTTGCGTCTCGCCACGCTGTGGAATATCGCTATTGCAAGTAACCGGACTACCGCCGACATGATTTTTACCTAACCGCTTTTTGCCAGCGGTTACTGCAGGACACCACCTGTCTTTAGCCCAAACCCCTGAATGCGCACGTTTTGGTCGTGAAACCGGGCGATTATCTGCTTTTCACGACCAAAACGTGCGCATTCACCAACGGATTGATCTACTACTCTTCATTACCCGCAAAGCAGTTACCGTATAAAACAGAGAAAGTGCATTGACTCGAGGGGTTTGCGGTGCCGCCGATGCTGCCCACACCGGGCCGCACCGGGCCAACACCGAGTGCGAGGCGATCGATCGGTGCTGGACTAACTGGCGAATTAACGTCGGTACTTGGCACTTAGTGCTCCAATTGGTTCACGGGCCAATACCCAAACAGGCACCTACTTGCACGGTAATCCACAAACCGTCGTTCGCCTAGGGTTCCACGCAACTTTCTGGACCAGTCCTGCAAGCAACCGGCCCCCAACCAACAGCGGTCAGGGGCCAGCACCAGGATTTAAACACCCCAACTAGTGGCGGGGAAGGGTGCTACTCATCATTACCCTCAAAACATGACCCATCACAACGATATTCGTAGATTGTCACGTTTGAGGGGTTTAACGTGCCGCCGATGTTTCCCACACCGGGCCGCACCCAACCAACACCGAGTGCGAGACGATCAGTTGGCGCCGAACTTGCTGGTGAATAAACGTCGTTACTTGGCACTTAATGCTCCAATCCGTATACGGGCCAATACCCAAGCGGGCACCTGTAAATGATGGTAAAACACTCCCGACCTAAAACCAAGGGATTAGCGAGACTCACCCCGGGTTGCCCGAGAAAACAAGAGGGTGACCTGCCAGATGGGATCCCTTTGAACAGCAACCGCGGGACACCACCTGTTTTTGGCCCATACCCCTGAATGCGCGCGCTCAGCCCAGGAGATCTCGCACGACCGCATCGGCAAAAAGTCGACCGCGCGTTGAGACTACGAGCCGCCCACCGGCCAGCGCGGCTTCGTCCAACAAGCCATCACTTGCCAGCTTGGCAATAACCTGATCATCGAGACCCTCGACGGCGGCTAGGTCCAGGCCCGATGCCGTTCGCAACCCCAGCATGACCTGCTCCATCCGGATCTGCGTAGGCGTCAACACCTCACGTTGGTCAATTGGTAAGTCACCAGCGGTCAATTTCTGTGAGTATGAACGCGGGTGTTTTACGTTCCACCAACGCGCACCATCAATGTGACTATGGGCACCAGGTCCGATGCCCAACCAATCATCATTAAGCCAATAATGAATATTGTGTTGGCATCTTCCACCCGGCTTCGCCCAGTTAGAAACTTCATACCAAGTGAACCCGCGCTTGGTGAGCAGGTGATCGACTAATTCGTAACGGTGTGCAGCATCGTCATCATCGGGGCTTGCAACTGTTCCAGCCGCAACCTGCCGCGCCAGCGGAGTATTTGGCTCAACAATTAACGTGTATGCCGAAACATGGTCAACCCCTCCTGCGGTGACTAAATCAACCGAATCCCGCAAGTCCTGGTCAGTTTCACCCGGCGTGGCCATGATGAGATCTGCACTGATGTGCTCGAACCCAGCAGCCCGTGCCATTTCAATCGCGGCAGTGGCTGCACCCGCGGTGTGCGTACGATCCAGGGTTTTAAGTACTAAAGGAGATGCACTTTGCACTCCAAATGAGATGCGCGTAAAGCCCCCAGCGCGCAGTTGATCAAGCTTGGCCTGATCGACGCTGTCAGGGTTTGCCTCAGTGGTTATCTCGGCGTTCGAGGCGAATCCAAACTTTTGCTCGATCGCGGCAAGTATCGCCACGAGTGCCTTGCCGCTTAGCAGCGTTGGCGTGCCACCGCCGAAGAACACGGTTTCTACCGGGCGCCGGTCTGAGCCCATTTCATGGGCAGCAAGTTGTATTTCAGAGATCAACACCTGATCGAAAGTGTCGCGCTGAACCTGATTACCTAAATCAGTAGCCGTGTAGGTGTTGAAATCACAATAGCCACATCTAGTCGCGCAAAAAGGCACATGAACGTAGACCGAGAAGGGCCGCACCTTGACCTATTTCTTTGACGTGGTGTCCGAGGTGGAAAGCGCGGCGATGAAAGCCTCCTGCGGCACCTCAACCCGGCCCACCATCTTCATGCGCTTTTTGCCTTCTTTCTGCTTTTCCAGCAACTTGCGTTTACGGGTGATGTCACCGCCGTAGCATTTCGCTAACACGTCTTTTCTGATTGCGCGGATAGTCTCGCGAGTGATCACGCGTGAGCCAATTGCCGCCTGAATTGGCACCTCAAATTGCTGACGTGGGATCAACTCCTTGAGCTTGCCGGTCATCATTACCCCGTATGCCATGGCCTTATCGCGGTGCACGATGGCGCTAAATGCATCGACGGCGTCACCGTGCAGCAAAATATCGACTTTGACGAGATCCGCTTCTTGTTCACCAGTTAGTTCATAGTCGAGTGAGGCATAGCCCCGGGTACGCGACTTCAACTGATCGAAGAAGTCAAAGACGATCTCCGCGAGCGGGAGGGTGTAGCGCAACTCAACTCTGTCCTCGGATAAATAGTCCATGCCGAGCATGAGTCCCCGGCGATGTTGGCATAGCTCCATAACAGTGCCGACGAACTCGCTTGGCAAAATTACGGTACCTCGAACTATCGGCTCGAAAATCTTGTCGACTTTTTGGGTCGGGAACTCACTCGGATTAGTGACCACCAACTCGACACCTTCATCATTTAGCACCCGATACACAACGTTGGGCGCCGTCGAGATCAAATCCAGATTTGCTTCACGCTCAAGGCGCTCCCGCACGATCTCCATATGTAGTAACCCAAGGAAACCGCACCGAAACCCAAACCCGAGCGCAAGGGAGGTCTCGGGCTCGTAGACCAATGCCGCGTCGTTCAGCTTCAACTTGTCGAGTGCATCACGCAATTCTGGATAGTCAGAACCATCGATCGGGTAGAGCCCGGAGAAAACCATTGGTTTTGGATCGCGGTAACCACCGAGCGCCTGTGTCGCACCATGCTGCGCTGTCGTGACGGTGTCGCCAACACGTGATTGGCGGACATCCTTTACTCCCGTTATCAGGTAGCCAACCTCGCCGACTCCAATACCTTTACCCGGCACCGGCTCAGGTGAGATAACGCCCACTTCAAGTAGTTCATGAACTTCACCGGTCATCATCATTTTGACGCGATCCCGAGTCGCAATGCGTCCGTCAATAACCCGGACATAAGTAACAACACCGCGGTAGGTGTCGTAAATCGAATCAAAAATTAGCGCGCGTGCGGGCGCATCTGCATCGCCTTGGGGGGCCGGGATATCTCGGACGATGCGCTCGAGTAGCTCAGGTACGCCCTCGCCAGTCTTTGCTGAAATCTTCATTACGTCATCAGGATCACAGCCAATGATTCGCGCCAGTTCAGCGGCGTATTTCTCCGGTTGCGCGGCTGGCAGATCGATTTTGTTGAGCACCGGCACAATCGTCAAATCATTTTCAAGGGCCAGGTAGAGGTTCGCCAAGGTCTGGGCCTCAATGCCCTGCGCGGCGTCAACAACTAAAACCGCCCCCTCGCACGCGGCCAGCGAACGGGAAACTTCATAGGTGAAATCGACATGCCCTGGGGTATCGATCAAGTTCAGGACATAGTCGCCGCCATCTTGCCCGCGGTAGGGCAGCCGGACCGCCTGCGACTTGATGGTGATGCCCCGCTCCCGCTCGATATCCATCCGGTCGAGGTACTGGGCCCGCATCGAGCGGGCATCGACCACCCCGGTGGCTTGGAGCATGCGGTCAGCCAGGGTGGACTTGCCATGGTCAATATGGGCGATGATGCAGAAATTCCGGATAACCGCGGGGTCGGTGGCACCGGGCTGCGGGAGGGGCACTTGGGGTCCTTTGGGTAGATCGGCTGGGTGGATCGTTCGGTAAGCCTGAGTTCTAGCAGGGATCCGATTTGGGGTAACGCCCAGCCTACGGGTAGCCTTGGGCGGCGCCCGCATCCGTGAGGGCTCAAGTACCGTCCCAGACCCCAGAATAGAAAGTTGTCCCGTGGCGAACATCAAGTCGCAGATCAAGCGTAATCGGACCAATGAGAAGGCCCGTGAGCGCAATAAGGCCGTTAAGTCATCCGTAAAGACGGCCGTGCGCAAGTTCCGCGAGGCAGCAGCAGCCGGCAAGAGCACCGAGGCCAAAGAACTTGCCCGTGATGCCAACAGGGCCCTCGACAAAGCAGCCAGCAAGGGCGTTATCCACGCCAACCAGGCAGCCAACCGCAAGTCGTCAATCGCCAAGCGCGTCGACACCCTCTAGCTCGACCCGCAGGCACATGCCTAAGATCAACGCGCCCACGGTAATTGAACACCGTGAGCTTCGTCGCGCAGATCTATTGGTTGCTGCCACCGCACTGATCAGAAGCGGCAAAGCGTTCACGGTCGCCGAAGTTGCGACCCAGGTAGGACTCTCGCGGTCAGCTGTCTACGAGTATTACAGCAGCGCCGCGGACCTCATTGCCGACGTAATCGTGGACGAACTTGATTCGTGGGCCATCACCTTGCGGACCGCCACCACCGGTATCGAAGATCCAAAATCACTGGTGGACGCTTGGGTAACTTCGGTCCTGACTTACGTAGCCGACGGCCAGCACTCCCTACTTAAATCAGCGGCCTCCATCGAACTGCCACCAGCGCGCCGGGCACAGGTGGGTGCAATGCACGCTGATTTGATCAGCCCACTGATGACGGCACTATCAGGCCTTGGTAGCCCCAACCCCACTCAACTCGCGCACTATATTTGGGGAACGGTTCAGGCATCAATAGACCTTATTGAAACAACCGGCTGCGACCCCGTGGATGAAATCCAAGCAGTGTTGAATTTCATCCACGGAGGTCTTGCAAGTTCCGGTTCTAA
>CAEZWW010000012.1_pt1 | contig 12249 bp, 11 predicted proteins | sample 7265091 | NCBI WGS metagenome assembly CAEZWW01 (sample SAMEA6813892, study PRJEB35770) | uncultured Actinomycetes bacterium | biome: Freshwater; feature: Freshwater reservoir; material: water | place: Czech Republic | collected 2015-11-04 | depth 0.5m m
CCTGGTGACCTAGCTCTCACTTGGGCATCAGGAATCTTGAACCCGCCAACACCAAGCCACCGCCTCATGGTCGCACTAGATGGCTCAAGTGGCTCCGATGTGCTGGTTGGATACGCCGCCTTCGGACCCAGTACTGATCCAGATTCTGACCCCGCCACCGCAGAATTGCTCGCCCTAGTTATTGATCCGGATTGCATACGTCAAGGGCATGGGTCAAGGCTCCTGGCTGCCACCGTTGATCATTTGCGTGCCAGCGGAAGCCGGACACTAATTACTTGGCTCCCGTTAGCTGATGTACTTTCAAGGGCATTTTTCATAATAAGTGGTTGGGGCCCGGACTCTGCATTCCGCGATCGCGTCATCAGCGAAGAAACAGTCCTGCGCGAAGTGCGACTGGTAACCGATATTGAGATCGCACCTTAATTTTTTAGTAAGTAGGCCGGCGGATCCCCCGTGCCCGCCGGCCCGTACCTAAATCCGCGCGCTTTCAGGCTAGCAGCGCACCCCGGCTTTGTCCCCGTTTCGGGAGTTACTGAGCAGGCTTTGCCCGCGCCCCCTCACACTAATCACTTACTCCGCAACTTGGATAAGCACACCCGGGTTCATGATCCCCGTTGGGTCAAGCTCTAATTTGATGGCCCGCAAAAGCCCCATCCCAACCGGGCCAATTTCGGCACCTAGCCAGGGTGCGTGCTCGCGGCCAATAGCGTGGTGGTGGGTGATTGTTCCGCCCGCCGGATGCAATGCAGAACTAATTGCTGCTTTCGCTGCCACCCAACGTTTGATGGAGTCTGCTCCTCCGCTATCGATTACGGTGAAGTAAAGCGAGGCTCCCGTCTCATAGACGTGCGAAATATGCGACATGACATACGGGGTGTGCTCAGGGTCAACCAGAGCGGCAAGAGCTGCCCGCCGTGCAACCTCATGAAGATTTGGCAGTTCGGCCCAAGAGGTTGCGGTCTCGAAGGTTTCAACCAGGTAGCCACTATCTAGCAAGGTGTCTCGTAGATACGGGCCCGAGAACCGTCCATGCTCCCAAGTTGCACCTACCCCCTTGCCTAGCGCAACTACGCCGAACTTCTTCAAAACCGCCCACGCAGCATCGCGCCGCGCGGTCAAAATCGCCTCGGAATGCTCCTCCCAGCCAATAATCAAGAGCGCACCCTGGCCTACTCCGCGGGCTGCTAAATACCGGTCGAATATTTTGCGTTTAAGTCCTACGGGCCCCGACATCGCAAGTGTTGCAACGGTTTCTGCCTCATCCGAAAGCCGTATCACCGCACTGGTTAACCCAAGTTGCGCCAGCTCGCGGCAGGCATCAATACCCGCTTCAAAACAAGGGGCAATCGCCCCTTCATAGCGGCGGGCAATCGCAAGGCGCCGCACCCGCAGGGTGATTTCGGTGATGATGCCAAATGCCCCCTCGCTTCCAAGGGCAAGTTGCATCAAGTTTGGCCCGGCAGCACTCGCCGGCACCCGGCCCGCGGACCAAGTACCAATTGGCGTGGCGAGGGTCACCGACTCAATCATGTCGTCAATTCGGCCATAACCAGTTGATGCCTGCCCGGCGGATCGAGTTGCGGCATACCCACCGATGCTCGCACGCTCCCATGACTGAGGCAGGTGACCAAGGGTGAACCCGCTGGCTCCCAGCAGGCGCTCGAGAACCGGCCCGGTCATTCCAGGTTGCACTCGTACCAGGCCCGACACCTCGTCAAGTGAGACGAGCGCACTGAGTTTGTCCAAACCGATAACGATGCCAACTGGGTCAGTTGGTCTGGTGACTCCCCCAACAACCGAGGTGCCGCCGCCATACGGCACCACCGATATCCGGTGCGCAACGCAAATGCGAAGCACCTCCAACACTTGTTCATGGCTTGTTGGCTGCAACACGGCGGCTGGGACGGTGCTGGTATCCGCGCCACGACGGTGGAGCATGTCTACGTATGACATCCCTCGGCTGTGAAACAGCCGAGCCATGGGATCAAGTAGTACCTGCGACTCGCCGATCGCAGCAGTAAAGGCCGCGAGCGCGGCGGCCGGGAGCCTGGATTCCGGAATCACATCCTTTGCGACGGGTATCGGAGCAACTGGCCTACCTGCTCCCACCTGGGATTCCAGGAACTCCCGGGCGAGCTGGCCCAGGGCCACCGGTTTCGGCGACCTCCCCCAACGGGTAAACCGATCAGCGATGTCTGGGGTCAGTGCTAGGGGGTTCACGGTCACTATGAAAGCCTGACACACATGAGCGTGGACTTCCTTCCGGTGGGTGATCCACTGGCCGACCTCTCCCCAGAGCGCCGCCGCCGGGATGAAAGCGCCCTGGCGGAAACCGTATTTGACGTAATTGTCATCGGCGGTGGCATCACTGGAACGGGGATCGCGCTAGATGCCGCAACCCGAGGTCTTTCGGTCCTGCTACTCGAGTCCAATGATCTGGCATTTGGCACTTCGAGGTGGTCGAGCAAGTTGGTGCACGGAGGTCTTCGGTATCTAGCAAATGGACAAGTTGACGTCGCCTGGGAGAGCGCCGTAGAGCGCGGCCACCTGATGACGAATATCGCACCCCACCTAGTTCGTGCGCTCGCGCAAGTGGTGCCGATCATGAACGACACCAGCTTTGGCTCAGCGGTTCTGACTCGAGCGGGTTTCGCGGCCGGAGATGCACTACGCGCACTTTCTCGTACCAGCAGACATGTGCTGCCGGGGGCACATGTAATTAGCCCCGCAAAGACCCGCCGGTTGCTGCCGGCTATTGATGGTGCGCGGGTGCGCGGTGGGCTATTGGCTTGGGATGGACTCTTGGAAGACGATGCACGCCTAGTGGTCGCGGTTGCTCGAACAGCCGCCGCCTACGGTGCTCGAATTCTTATCGGATACCGAGTCTTATCCGCCGACGGTACGAGCGTCAGTGTCGCCAACGACGAAGATGAGCAAATCGAGATACGCGCCAAGAACGTGATAAGTGCAACAGGGGTTTGGGCTGAAGTATTTGATCCCCAGGTAGTGATAACCCCATCGCGCGGGACCCATGTGGTGCTGCGCGCTGAGACATTGCAACGACCGCGAGCGGCGATGACTGTTCCAGTACCTGAAATGCATGGGCGATACTGCTTTGTATTACCCAGACCAGATGGTCTACTACTTGCGGGTATCACCGATATTGATGAGCCCGGCCCGATTGCCGATGTGCCGTACACACCCCAGGAGGACGTCAACTGGATTTTGGCTCAAGTCTCCCGTGTGTTGCAGACTCCGATCACGGCAAATGACGCCGTAGGGGCTTTCACCGGGCTGCGTCCTTTAGTGGCACCACCACAAGCCCCCAATGGTGAAACCTCAGACATCTCGCGCCGACATTTGGTACGCCGCGGCGAAAGTGGAGTCATCACGGTAACCGGCGGCAAACTCACCACCTACCGGCGCATGGCACAAGATGCCGTCGATCTGATCAGTGACAAACCCTGCCGAACCACGCAGGTCGCTCTCGTAGGCGCCGGGCCAGCGCCTCCCGCACTCGCGCTCCCCGCCCGTTTGATCCGTCGATATGGCGCCGAGGCCGCGCGGGTTGCTTCACTTGCCGATGAACACCCACAGCTACTTGAGCCGCTAACCCCGGAAATCGGGGTCCGAGGTGTTGAACTGGTCTTCGCGGTTCGCTGCGAAGGTGCTCGTTCAATTGACGATGTCCTCGAACGGCGGACCCGGCTCTCACTGGTGCCAAGTGACCTTGCTGCCGCAGCGCCACGTGCGAAGGAAATCCTTGACGAATACACCTGAGGGCAGCAAACGGCCAATAACTACGAGTGCAATAGGAATCGGCCTAGCAACCGGCGCATATGGGCTTTCCTTCGGCGCCATTAGCGTTGCTAGCGGGCTGAGCGCACTGCAGACCCAGACCCTTTCACTACTCATGTTCACCGGGGCCTCTCAGTTTGCGCTCGTTGGAGTCCTAGGAGCCGGTGGTGGTGCAATAGCCGCCGTGCTGACCGCCTGGCTACTTGGCGCCCGCAATGGACTGTATGCCTTGCACATTGCCCCAACTTTGAACTTGCGCGGCCTACTCAAGCCGGTGGCTGCGCAATTAACAATTGATGAATCAACCGCGATGTCAATCGCACATGATCACACGGCGACCCACAGCCGTCACGCATTTTGGGCAACTGGAATTTCGGTTTACATACTTTGGAATATCGGGACGCTACTTGGTGCACTCGGCGCCTCGGCAATTGGTGACCCAGCGGTACTCGGCCTCGATGCAGCCATCCCCGCCGGCTTTCTCGCACTTCTATGGCCCAGGTTGCGCGATCGCACCGCCTGGGCAATTGCTGCCGGTGGTGCCACCGTCGCGCTGGTTCTGACTCCACTAACACGCTCGGGTGTGCCGGTACTTGCATCTGCACTAATTGCCGTTTTCGCCGGATACCGCTTACGGGATCGAACATGATTTGGGCCGCGGTTCTGCTCGGGTCACTCGGGTGCTACCTGGAAAAACTCTTTGGTTTCATTTTGCCACCGACGCTCCTTGATCGTCCGATGATTAGAAGCGTCGCAGCACTATTACCCATTGCAATGCTTTCTGCGCTGGTTGCGGTACAGACATTTGGCGACGGACAATCACTGGTCATCGATGCCCGCGTGGCAGGTGTTGCGGTTGCCGTTGTAGCACTGCTACTGCGTGCACCATTCTTGGTGGTCGTGCTCGCTGCTGCAATTAGTGCCGCACTTCTACGCGCCTTTGGAGTTGCCACGTGATGAACGACCCGCGCCGCCCGATCTTTGGCTTCCTTTGGCCACCCACTGACAATGCAGTTGATGGTGATTTTCAGCAAATTCGAATGATTCGCATACCGGCTCGCGGGCCTTGGCGTCTAATTTTATTAGTGGGTTCGTCCTTGCTCGTCGTGATGTTTGCTGGAGTAGCAATCATGTCAATAGCCGGCGCCGGCGTCCTGCCCGTGCTAGCCACGGGGGCGGTTTTGGCTAGCACCGTCGTGATATTGCTACGTGGCTGGTCGATTGGCACTTATGTCAACGATGAGGCAATGACCGTCCGGCGAATGTTCAGTTCGACAGCCTGCCGCTGGTCGAACGTTGCTCGCGTTGAGTGTTCCGAACGGGCAGTGGTTCTCTATCTGGCCGATGGCTCGATGATGTTAACCAGCATCACGGTTAACTCCCTTGATACTTGGCTGCGGCCAACCGCGTATGACGCTGCCGTAATTGCATTCGAAAACTGGGCCCGGAAGAACTAGCGCTACTCGAGTTCTAGATAGTGGGCCAGCCCCACCGTTAGGCCCGGATGACTACCAACCGAACGTACGCCAAGAAGAACTCCTGGCATAAATGAAGCCCGATCATATGAATCGTGTCTAATTGAAAGAGTCTCACCAGCATCACCGAAAATTACTTCTTGGTGGGCGACCAAGCCTCGCGCCCGCACCGAGTGGACCCGAATACCGTCAACCAGCGCGCCCCTAGCCCCTGGTAACTCTTGTGAAGTGGCATCTGGCATCGCTGGGCGCTCAGCAACCTCGCGCGCCTGCGCGATCATTGCCGCGGTATGCCGCGCCGTGCCCGATGGCGCATCGACCTTTTCAGGGTGGTGTAGTTCAACGATTTCAACGGACTCAAAGTACGGGGCCGCCTTAGCTGCAAACGCCATCATCAGGACCGCGGCGATCGCGAAGTTAGGAGCAATTAAAACGCCAACTTCCGGGTTCATCGAACACCAACTGCGCACCTGGTCAATTCTGGAAGAATCAAAACCTGTCGTGCCGACTACGACACTGATTCCGTTACCAATGCAAAAATCAAGAGTAGTCATCACCGCATCAGGTGTAGTGAAATCAACTACAACGTTGGCGCCTTTGAGTAATTCGAGTGAGTCACCGATGTCAATCGCTGCGAAGAGTTCACAGTCCGGAGCTGCAGCAATTGCGGCGACAACCGTCGCGCCCATTTTCCCTCTAGCACCGACAACCCCGACCTTTAAGTTGCTTTTGCTCATGCCGGGACCTTATCCGGTAAACACTGATTCATCTGCAAATGGCCCAATAACTGCAAGTCGCAACTCAGTATCTAGGAGCTCATTCGCGGCAGCATTTATTTCGTCGGGGGTAACGGCATCAACTTTGGCGAGCAATTGGTCAATACTCAGCAATGGCTCGTCATGGAGTTCAGAACGCGCTATCCGAGTCATGCGCGCTCCGGTATCTTCTTGCCCCAGCACGGTTGAGCCTCGAACTTGCCCTTTACCGCGGTCTATCTCATCTCGCGTTAAACCACCAGCGACAAGGGACTCAAGCTCGGTTCGACATACCTCAAGCACCGTCTTGACCTTATTTGGTAGGCAGCCCACATAGATGCCAAATAAGCCATCATCTGCAAAGCCTTGCGAAAAAGCGTAGACCGAATATGCAAGACCACGTTTTTCGCGGATTTCTTGGAAAAGCCGACTGCTCATGCCGCCGCCGAATGCGGTGGTCAAGACTGCGAGTGCATACCGGCGCTCATCGCTACGTGCAGGGCCAGGCACCCCGAGAACAAGGTGTGCCTGCTCGGTTGGGCGGTTATTAACTCTTATACCCGAGCCGTGCTGCTTCTTTTGACCTCGCCGGCGCGCTGGTTGCACATCGGCGCCCGCATCTAAGTACTCGGCGAATGCCTTCTTGACTTGCTTTACGACTAAGTCGTGATCAAGATTGCCGGCGGCGGCGATAACCATGGACTGCGGCTTATAGCGGGTTCGATAGAAGCGGTTTATCGCACCCCGCGGAATCGCCTCGATGGTTTCAGCCGTACCCAATACGGGACGACCAAGTGCGCCACCCTCGAAGAGCACTGCGGCAAAGTCATCGTGCACCACGTCACTTGGGTCATCATCATGCATCGCGATTTCTTCAAGAATGACGCCGCGCTCTGCCTCGACATCGTCATGACGAATGAGCGCATCATTTACTACATCGCTAACCACATCGATTGCCAATGGTAAATCTACATCCAATACCCGAGCGTAATAGCAGGTGTACTCCTTGGTAGTGAATGCATTGAGGTCTCCGCCGACCGCCTCAATTGAGGCAGATATGTCTAGGGCGGAGCGGCGTGAAGTGCCTTTGAATAGCAGGTGCTCAAGGTAGTGAGCCGAACCCATTTGAGCCGCGCTTTCATCACGGGACCCAACGGAAACCCAAATACCAAATGCGACGGATCTAACGCCGGGTACTTGTTCGGTAATGATTCGCAATCCGCCCGGGAGGACGGTGCGGCGAACGGTGCTACCGTCGCCCTCCCGGAGCAGGGTGCGAGTACTAGCCCTCATTACCAGCGTTCGAGGCACCATCCTCAATTACCGGCACAAGTGACAACTTGCCGCGTGGATCGATCTCCTTGATCTCAACCTGAATTTTGTCCCCCACCTTGAGCACGTCATCGACACTTTCGACGCGCTTGCCACCGGCGAGCTTCTTGACCTCAGATATGTGCAATAGCCCATCTTTACCAGGCACTAAGGAAATAAATGCCCCAAAGGCTGCGGTCTTAACGACGGTGCCCAGGTAGCGTTCGCCAACCTCGGGCATCGTCGGGTTGGCGATCTGATTGATCTGCGAACGAGCAGCTTCGGCTGATGGTCCATCGGTTGCCCCAATGTAGATCGTGCCGTCGTCTTCGATCGAGATATCAGCGCCGGTTTCTTCTTGGATCTGATTGATGATCTTGCCCTTCGGGCCAATCACCTCACCGATCTTGTCAACCGGGATCTTGATGGAAATCACGCGAGGTGCGGTAGCCGCCATCTCGTCTGGGCTGTCGATGGCCTCATTCATGACTTCGAGAATTGCCAGTCGCGCATTGTGCGCCTGGGTAAGCGCACCAGCCAGAACAGATGCTGGGATGCCATCAAGTTTGGTGTCAAGTTGCAGTGCTGTAACAAAATCTTTGGTGCCCGCGACTTTGAAGTCCATATCACCGAAGGCATCTTCGGCTCCCAAAATATCGGTCAGAGCGACGTACTCGATCTTGCCGTCAACTTCACCGGAGATCAAGCCCATTGCAATACCCGCTACCGGAGCCCGCAGAGGCACTCCAGCATTGAGTAGCGACATCGTTGATGCGCACACCGAACCCATCGACGTGGAACCGTTGGAACCTAGAGCTTCGGAGACCTGGCGGATGGCGTAAGGGAACTCTGAACGCGATGGCAGCACCGGGATCAATGCCCGCTCGGCTAGTGCACCGTGGCCGATTTCGCGCCGCTTGGGTGAACCAACGCGACCCGTTTCACCTGTTGAGTAAGGCGGGAAGTTGTAGTTATGCATGTAGCGCTTCCGGTTCTCCGGATTCAAGGTGTCAAGTTGCTGCTCCATGCGCAACATGTTCAAGGTGGTAACACCAAGGATCTGGGTTTCACCGCGCTCGAACAATGCCGACCCATGAACGCGTGGCAGCACCTGCACCTCTGCGGACAAAGTACGGATATCGGTCAACCCACGACCGTCAATGCGCACCTTGTCGCGAAGTACCCGGTCGCGCACACATGACTTAGTGACCGACCGGAGCGCAGCCGAAAGCTCCTTCTCGCGGCCCGTGAAGGATCCACCGAGTTCGGCGAGCACCTCACCCTTGATCTCGTCAAGGCGCTCTTCGCGATCGGCCTTGCTAACTATGGTTAGGGCCTTGCGCACCGATTCATTCGCACTCTTGTAGACTGCGTCATAGGCATCACTTTGATACTCAAGGAAGATTGGGAAATCAACCGTGGGCTTGGCGGCTGCCTTGGCTAACGTTATCTGAGCTTCACAGAGTGCACGAATAAACGGCTTGGCCGCTTCGAGCCCTTCGGCTACCACTGCTTCGGTAGGAGCAGTTGCGCCGCCTGCGATGAGCTCGATCGTGCGTTCAGTGGCCTCAGCCTCGACCATCATGATCGCGACATCATCACCGGCTATCCGGCCCGCCACCACCATGTCGAAAACCGCATCAGCAAGTTGCTCATGGGTCGGGAACCCAACCCACTGCCCGCCGATGAGTGCTACTCGCACGCCACCGATCGGCCCGCTAAAAGGTAGGCCGGAAAGCTGAGTTGATGCCGATGCGCCATTAATAGCCACAACGTCATAGAGGTCATTGGGGTTTAGTGCCATTACGGTGATAACGACCTGAACCTCATTGCGCAAACCCTTGATGAAGGTTGGCCGCAACGGACGGTCAATCAACCGGCAGGTGAGGATTGCATCCTCACTTGGGCGTCCTTCACGACGGAAGAACGAACCAGGGATTCGACCGAGTGAATACATGCGCTCTTCGACGTCGACAGTAAGTGGGAAGAAATCAAATTGATCCTTCGGTGACTTACCGGCGGTCGTCGCGCTGAGTAGCATTGTTTCTTCATCGAGATAGATAGCTACTGACCCGGCTGCTTGACGTGCCAAGCGACCGGTTTCAAACGTGATCGTGCGCGTTCCATACGAGCCGTTATCGATAACGGCCTTTGCTGTTGCAATCTGGGAACCCTCCACGGGTGCCTCCTGTTTCTGTGACAGGGGCGCGCGCGGCATTGTTTCCGGGAGACGCGGTCTTCGATCGAGGCCCACGGGAGATTGCTCCCGGAGGTCACTACCGAGGACCGACTCCAGGCGTTACGCGTGCGCGAGCGCCCCGGATGTGTGTACTGGTGTGCCGTTCTTTAGTTGTACCAATCGTTCCTTAGCCGCTGCTGCTAGCGACGAATACCAAGGCGTTCGATGATCGTCCGATAACGGGCGATCTCAGTCTTGGCCAAGTACTGCAGCAACCTGCGGCGTTGCCCCACTAGGAGCAGTAGGCCGCGACGGCTGTGGTGATCGTGCTTGTGGGTCTTAAGGTGCTCGGTCAGGTCCGAAATACGGCGCGTGAGCATCGCAATCTGAACCTCGGGTGAGCCGGTATCGCCGGGCTTGGAGCCGTATTCAGCGATAATTTCTGCCTTGGTGGCAGTATCAAGTGGCATTTCTTCCTCTCGGGCGCACTCCCCGGCATCACCGGTCGGCACTTTCGTGTTTGACACGTATCGCAAAGCGCCCGCTCCACGACCGTCTTGGGTAGCAGGCTACCAGTAGCACCCAATTAGGCGAAATTGCCCGGAATCGCCGTGATCACCGAACTTCAGTCGATCGCTAGTAACTTTCTAGTCATGGCCACATCGGTGTTCATCGCCGCTACGAGGGCCCCCAAATCGGCGAATACCGCCTGGCCGCGCACCCTGGCCACGAAGTCAACGCTTAGTTCTTGGTCATAAAGATCTAGGTCGTCGCGATCTAGGACAAATGCCTCGATCCGGCGCTCAGCGCCGTCGAACTGGGGATTGGTGCCAATTGAGATCGCGGCCGCCAACCGGCCCAACCCACCCGTGGTGACCCAGCCGGCATAAACACCATCGGCCGGAACGGCTCGGCTTTGATCAATTTGCAAATTCGCGGTTGGGAAACCAAGTTCGCGGCCGCGTTCATCCCCATGCACCACTACACCTGCGAGTCGGTAGTCACGGTCCAAAATCTCAGCAGCAGCAGCCACTTCACCGGCAGCAATCAGGCGGCGCACATTGGTCGAGGACCACTGCGCCCCGCCCCCACCTTGAATATCGATGGAGTCCACGTCAAAGCCGTACTCGACCCCAAGTGCCTTAAGTACCTGCACATCACCTGCGGCTTCGTGGCCGAACCAGAAGTTTTTGCCAACCACCACTGCGCGCGCATTTAGTTGATTGACGACTATCCGCTCAACGAAATCCCGCGGTGCCAAATGCGAGGTGGCTTCGGTGAAATCCAGTACATAAACATTGTCGGCCCCTGCTGCAAGAAGTAGCTCTTTACGCTCGCTCACGCTGGCGAGCATTTTCGGCGCCAACTCAGGGCGCAGCACGAGCAGCGGGTGCGGGTCAAAAGTCATGACGGAAACCGCGATATCGAGCTCATCGGCGATCACCCGAGCGCGATCAATTAGCGCGCGATGCCCGCGGTGCACACCATCGAAGACACCCAGGCAGACCACCGCAGGTGCCGAAGACTTCAGAGCATCAGCCATAACAAGACCACTCTAGGTCAAACAAATACTGCGAGGTAGCGAGCAACGCCATCTTTTCGCTCAGCTAAGGCGAGGAGGTCGCCAGCAGCAGTGGTAATGGCTATTGGGCCGGGGCCGTCAGGTGCCCACTCAATTCGCCGACCATGAGCAACCGCATCGGCCGCTACTTCATCAACCGCCCACGTAGTAAACGCACGCCTGGCAACCTCGCCCATAGCAACCACCGAATCAACGCCGACATTATCGATTTCAATTGCCTCATCACCGGTGAACGGGCCGACCCGCGTGCGCCGCAAAGCCGTGAGATGCCCACCAACCCCGAGCCCCGCCCCGAGATCGCGAGCTAGCGCTCGAATATAGGTGCCGGTCGAGCAGGTCACTTCGACATCAATGTCAATCCAGCTCGAATCAAAAGCAAAGCGATGCACGTCGAACCGCTCAACATTTACTGCCCGCGCTGAAAGTTCGACACTTTCACCCGCCCTAACCAGCGCATGGGCTCTTCGTCCATCGACTTTGATGGCACTGATGGCACTGGGGACTTGGGAAATATCACCGGTCAATTTAGCGATCCCCTCCCTAATCGCCGCCTCATCAACAGTAGCTATGCGATCGGCGCCCACGGTGGTCAACGTTTCGCCCTGGGAATCGTCAGTAATCGTAGAAGATCCAAGCCGAATAGTGGCTTTATAAACTTTGTCTTGTTTGGCCAAAAACCCAAGTAGCCGCGTGGCGCGATCAACACCGATCAGCAGGACCCCGGTAGCCATCGGGTCAAGCGTGCCACCGTGTCCGACTTTTCGAGTTTGCAGCGCCTTACGGGTGCGAGCCACCACATCATGTGAAGTTATGCCGCTCGGCTTATCGACGACTATCACGCCGACCGGGGTCATATTAGTTCGGAGTCGTCCACGCGAGGGGCTCGATATGGATCAGCGTCGCCCGCGTAGGTGGCGTTCGCGGCCTGTGCGTGCACCTGCGCATCTGCTTCGGCTGCCTTCTGGAGGAGTTCTGCCACGTGTTGGGCGTTCTCGGGTAGCGCATCAGGAAAAAACGCCAACGATGGCGTGAATTTGATGCCGGTCTGACGCCCGACTTCTGACCGGATAATCCCCTTGGCGGACTCCAGTGCGGCTGCTGTTTCGGTGCGCGCCTGATCATCACCGTAGACGGTGTAAAAAACCGACG
>CAEZWW010000013.1_pt1 | contig 11954 bp, 12 predicted proteins | sample 7265091 | NCBI WGS metagenome assembly CAEZWW01 (sample SAMEA6813892, study PRJEB35770) | uncultured Actinomycetes bacterium | biome: Freshwater; feature: Freshwater reservoir; material: water | place: Czech Republic | collected 2015-11-04 | depth 0.5m m
CGGAGATCGCAGAGCAGCTCGCCAAATAAGTGTCCATCAGGCGCGGCAGGTTTACCAAACCTGCCGCGCCTGACCTCACACTCCTAGAAACTAGGAAATCCACCATGCCTTCAATTTCCTTTTTCAGTCGCATAAAAAACGACTACACAAGCTACGTCGTATATGTGTGCTTACTTGTTGTCTTCTTGTTCTTCGCAATCACGCAAGCCGACAAAGGCTTCATGACGACAGACAATCTTGCAACTATCCTCAGGCAGACTGCACCAATCGCAGTCATGGCCGTGGGGGCCGTGTTTGTACTTTCCACGGCCGAGATTGACCTGTCTATCGGCTCGACCGTTGCTCTCAGTGCTATGACAACCGCAGTGGTTCTCCGCGATACCAATATCTTCTTTGCGGTTATCGCCGGCTTGGGAGTAGGCGCCCTAATAGGACTAGCAAACGGCCTCATTGTTACTAAATTGCGCTTACCCTCATTCTTGGTAACCCTGGCAATGCTAGAGCTCGTGGCAGGTTTAGCCCGCCAAATAACTGGCCTGAAGTCCGTGCCCGTGCAAAGCGAGCTTTTCGCCGAAATCTTCGGCTCTGGGAGCCTTGGCCCCTTTTCTTCACTCTTCCTATGGACAGCAGCAGTTGTGGCCGTTGGATGGGTCGTCTTTACAAACACCCGCTTTGGCGCCCACGTTAAAGCGGTTGGCGACAATCGCCTTGCGGCTCGTGTGAGTGGCATATCGGTAACAAATACTCGAATCGCGGTGTTTGTAATCAGCGGTATGACTGCCGCTCTCGCTGGAATGCTTTACGTTGGTCGTCTGCAAGGAGCCCGATACACCCTGGGCGAGAATGACTTATTGATCGTCATCGCGGCAGTAGTAATTGGTGGCACAGCGCTGTTTGGCGGAAAAGGCTCAATTATCGGAGCACTGGCTGGATCCCTCACCATCGTGACTCTTAACAACGGTCTAGTGCTAAGCGGACTCGATGTTGCGCAGCAGCGAATGGCGCTCGGCATCATCATTTTGGTCGCCATAGCTTTAACCCTGCGTGAAGGCAAGGAGCGAACTTAATGACAACTTCAGCCATGCCCAGTGCAGCCCTTGAACTAGTAAATGTGAGTAAGTCCTTTGGTGGGGTGCAGGCCCTTAAAGCTATTTCGCTGGAAGTTCACCCTGGGGAAGTTGTCGCACTCGTCGGAGACAACGGCGCAGGAAAATCCACCGCCATAAAGATAATTGCGGGAGTGCTGCGCCCATCCTCAGGATCCATCATCATCCATGGTGACTCAGTTGAAATGCTAAGCCCAGAGCACGCTAAGTCAGTCGGGCTTGAGGTGGTTTATCAAGATCTAGCGTTGGCAAATCGACAGCCCGTTTACATGAATATGTTTCTGGGACGGGAGCAGACAAATAGGTTCGGCCTGCTAGCAAAGAATTCAATGCGCGAGGAGACCAGAGCAATACTTGACTCTCTCGACGTGCAGGTGCCATCCGTGGATGTTTCAATCGAATCATTGTCAGGGGGCCAGCGCCAAGGAGTCGCGATTGGGAGAGCAACGCACTGGTCTCGCGGTATCGTTTTGATGGATGAGCCAACGGCCGCCTTAGGTTTTCAAGAGACCTCGAAAGTTGAGCAAGTAATCGACCGCATGAAATCAGCGGGGAAAGCCATCTTGATCGTAAGCCACAATCTTGAACAAGTATTTCGAATCGCTGACCGAGTCTATGTGCTTCGGCAGGGCACCGTCATCGGCGAACGTAAGATTGCAGACAGCAGCGCCAGAGAAATTGTCGCAATGATTACCGGAGCTGACAAGTGATTGTCCGTGGAATCAGCCGACAAATAAATGAGCAGGCAGTCCTGGATCAAGTGCTATCTGGTGGTCCAATTAGCCGAGCAACGCTCGCGCAAGTTCTCGGGCTTTCGAAACCCACCATAAATTCCATCGTCAAAGACCTTCACGGACTTGGAATCGTACGAGTTGAGGGCCAAACTAATGGGCATGTTGGCCGGACTGCCGCCCTGTACTGCGTCAACGATCAGGTCGGCTGCGTTATGGGAATCGACGTTGGTGGAACCAAACTCAATGCCGTCGTAGCCAACTTGCTTGGTGTCGTGCTCGCCGAGGTTTTAGAACCGACAGCAACTGGAAGCGCCAACGAGCTAATCGCACAAATCATACGAATTCGTTTAGATCTGGCGAAGAAAGCCGGGATACCTCCAACTGACATAAGAGTTGTGACGATTGGAATGCCCGGCATCATCGATCCAGAGATGCGCCTCATCACGCATGCCCCAAATCTGCCACTTCAAGAGGCTTCAGATTTTGTCGCTCGCCTCGAATTGGCTTTACCCGGTACTTCAATTCAGGCCTTCAACGATGTAAACCTCGCCGCGATCGGTGAGCGGTGGCGCGGCTTGGGCCAGCGAATGTCAGACTTTGCCTTCCTCTCCATCGGAACCGGTGTTGGATTAGGTCTGGTGATCAATGGCGAACTGTGTGAAGGATTCCGCGGGCAAGCCGGGGAAGTCGGGTGGCTGCCAGTGGGCGGTGACCCATTTGACGAAGCCAATCGCAAACACGGCGCACTTGAGGAGCGGATCTCGGGCCCGGCGATGACACGGCGTCTAAACGACTTAATCTCGCAAGGACTTCAGACGTCACTTACGGTAAACGATGTGCCTACGGACATTTTCGCCGCGGCCGCATTAGGCGATCAAGTCGCAGATCAACTCGTAGACGACGCCGCAAGGAATATCGCCTTGGCGATCGCAGCGATCTGTGCGGTCGTTGGCCCAGAGCTAGTTGTCCTTGGCGGCGGAATCGGATCGAATGAATATCTGGTTGAACGTGTACGGCGATATGTACCGGCTGTAACCCCTCTCTCACTTCGCGTTGAGCCGAGCGCCCTTGGGGCGCGCGCGGCCCTCATGGGGGCCCTATCAGCGGCACTTCGCGAAGGTCGCAGCAAAATGCTCGCGTGGGCAGAGTAAATAGTGGAAGTTCAACGTGCAGATTAGTGAGATGGGGGTGCCGGCATGTTCCTTGACCTTCTTAAGAGGCGAAATCCTGCTCTGATCGGAGATGCCATTGAGCTTCACCAAAGTGGGCTAATCCCAGCCAATTCGTACGTAATTGATCTCGACGCGGTTGAAGCAAACGCACGTTCGATCGCCGCTGAAGCAAAGCGGCTTGGATTAACCACTTTTGCGATGACTAAACAATTTGGGCGAAACCCAGTAGTAACCGCGAAAGTTATTGGGGCCGGCATTGATGCAGTGGTCGCCGTAGATGTCAGCTGCGCGCGTCCGCTTGCAAGACATGGAGTACCGATCGGGCACGTCGGGCATCTTTCCCAAGTGCCTCGCCATGAGTCCTTAGAAGTCGCCAAGATGTCTCCGTGGTTTTGGACAGCATTTAATGACGAGCATGCCCGGTGGGCCGCTGAAGCCGCAAGGCAACTCGGGCGAAACCAAAAGATAATTGCGAGGATTTATGACGAGAAAGATGGCTTCTACCCAGGCCACGAAGGTGGGTACGCGGCTTCGTCAATCCTTAAAATTGCAGACGCAATTGACTCCATGACTGGCGCCTCCTTTGCTGGAATAACTACCTTCCCGGCCCTACTTTTTGACGCGCAAGCCGGCACGGTTGAGCTGACAGAAAATATGCGTACGATCGCCCATGCCGCGAGTCTTCTGCAAAACGCTGGCCGAGCTGACATCGCCGTTAACGCACCCGGCACTACATCAACTCAATCACTTGCGCTGTTAGCTGGCGCAGGGGCAACGCAGGTCGAGCCAGGTCATGCACTCACTGGCACGACCCCTTGGCATGCAGTGAGAGACCTACCTGAACTGCCAGCGATGCTTTATCTTTCTGAAGTCTCACACGAACATGGAAACCGCGGCTACTTCTATGGCGGCGGCCTATATTCCGACCCAGTCTTAGGCCAATACCCACTTCACAAGAAAGCCATAGTTGGGCGAAGCTCAGAGCAAGCGGCCACCCTCGAAGTGGAGATTCCACCAGCCACAGCTATCGATTACTACGGGCAACTAATCCTTGGCGAGAACTCCCAAGTTAGCCCTGGGGACACCGTGGTTCTCGGACACCGAATACAGGCCTTCGTTGCCAGGGCCTTTGTGGTACCAATCGGTGGGGTTGGTACGGGCGCACCATCTGTGCACGGGATCTGGACGGTTGACGGGGTAAAAGCATTTGATGAGCTGCCAACACTGTGACAACTCCTAGCCTCATGCTAAGTGAGATACGAGAACAGCCCGAAGCCTTAAGCCGGACAATTCCGAAGCTGCGCGCGCAAAATTCAAGCGTTAAGAAAGTAGCTCGCGATTGCAAGCGGATTGTCCTCTTCGCGAGAGGTTCATCCGATAACGCTGCGGCCTACGGGCTGTATACGTTTCCTGCCCTCACCGGTCGCCTCGCCACCCTAGGAACCCCATCGATAGCCACCAACTACCGCACCGAGATTGATCTAGCGGGCACCCTTGTCATCGTTATAAGTCAGTCAGGACAAACGCAGGAGATTATCGAAACGGCGCAATGGTCAAAATCACACGGAGCGCGAGTAATCGGAATCACTAATTTCGATGATTCGCCGCTCGCAACCATCGCTGATGAAGTGCTAGTGACTGATGCTGGGCCTGAACGCGCGGTCCCAGCTACTAAGACTTTTCTTACTCAGTTACTCGCAATCGCAAGTATCTGTGCAGCCTTGGGTGACACCGAGGGGATTTGGAAAGTTATCGAACGGCTGCCGCAGATTACAGCCGATTCACTGGGCTATCACAGTGCCTGTAGCCAAATAGGTTCTAAGCTAGCTGAGTTTCCCTCTTGCATCGTGACAAGTCGAGGGTTCGCCACCACAGTGGCCTTAGAAGTAGCACTCAAACTGCAAGAGGCGGCGCTGCTTCCGGCATTGGGTTTGTCGCGAGCAGATCTAGTGCATGGGCCCGCAGCTCTTCTTGGGCCAAACTGCCCAGCACTAATTTTCGCAGCTCCGACAGACCCAAGTACGGCACCGGAATTAGAGAAAATAGCCGAGCGGTGCCGCGTTCAGGAGGCGCAGGTGTTCACCGTTGGCGGGCAAAATCGCGAGATGTGGCCGAGAAGCGCTGATGCCACTCCAGCATGGATCTGCCCATTTCCGTTAGTCGTGCTCGGCCAGCAGATCGCAGAAGCAGTTGCGGTGCAACGCGGCTTTGACCCAGATGCACCCAGGCACCTAACGAAGGTGACACAAACCTAAGGTCAAGTTATAGAAAACAGCCTCATTGCACACAAGCGCTGTTGGCATCCGAACCACAACCCGCAGGCTCTTGGCACCCCCAGCCACCGCATTACCCACGCTTGGGTGAAGGCTCCTTACGCTTAAGCCTTAGCCCGTCAATAAACGTTTTAGTCGCGACAATCAAGAGTAAAGCAGCAAAAATGTATCGAAGAATCTCCGAGGGTAAGTGGAGTGCGATAAAAGCGCCAGCTAGTGCGGATATGGCGCCGGCCGCACCCATGCCTAGCCCTTGCCGAAGATCTCCGACGCCTTTCTTTGTCAGTACTAGGGACGCAACTATTGCTGTCGGAACAATTACAACGAGTGAAGTCCCTTGCGCAACTTGTTGCGAGGCACCCGCGATTATGACCATGAAAGGGATCATGAAAATTCCACCCCCAACACCAAGAAGTCCAGATAAAGAGCCAACCATCAGCCCAAAAATCACCATTGTCACAAACAGCCACAGTGGAGTTAGTACAGAAATTCCAGATGTGGGCTTTGCAGTGACCATGGTCACCGCCGCCGCTACCAGGAACAGGCCAAAACCAATCTTTAGCGGCGCCTCTGAGGCTGAACTTAGGGTTTTGGCCCCAATTCTTGCGCCAATAATCGATCCAGCTGCGAGTGCTACTGCCCAATCCCACCTAACGTCGCCCGATATCACGTATGGGGCGGCACCGAAAAACGCAATCACAATTATCGCGTAAAGAGCCATTGCATGGGATATTTTCTGAGATAGCCCAGCCATAAGCACCATGAGTGGCACCATCACGACTCCACCGCCGATGCCAAGTAGTCCTGACAGCAAACCACCTAGAAATCCGATTGTTATCCATGTGCGCGTAGGTAAAATCCCCCTTCCGCTAGCGCCGATCAGCTGCCTCACCATGCGATGGCCGATCCGTCACTTCGCGGATCGCTTGCTGCATCCCATGTCTTTTCCCCAAGCCAAATCACTTGAGCGTGGCCTACATTGTCCGACGGGGCATCTAATTTATCTACACTCCATCCCTCTTCGGACATTTGCCTTGAGAGTTTCTCTAAGCCCGGCTCAACTGTTAGTGTGAAAATGTCTGGGGTCGGCACTCGGCCTCCAAGGACCCATCGGGGCGCAGAAACGGCGTTCTGTACCGAGTCTTGCGCTAGCAGGCGAATAAGTACCTGAAGTAGTATCTGGGGCTGCGACTTTCCACCCATAGTTCCGAGTAATCCACTGAGTGACCCCGCCTCCGCAACCATGACCGGCATCAAAGTGTGTGGTGGTCGGCGTCCCGGGCCGAGAGTGTTGATCTTGTTGGGCTTCAACGTAAACGATGCGCCGCGATTGTGAAAGATTATTCCCGTTTTCGGATCTAAAAGTCCGGCTCCAAATGGCATTGACAGGCTCTGTATTAGCGTTACCGCATCACCTTCGCTGTCGCGAATGACGATAGCAACGGTGTCGCCACCCCACTTATGCGAATCTTGTTGCTCCGTGCTCGCCATCGATGTTGATAATTTTGCGGCAAACCCGTCGATCCACGCCTCATTGATATCCTGAGTCTGACTACCTACCCATTCACCCCAGTATTCATCCTGGAATCCGGCCGCACTGGCGCTGAGATTTACAAGATCTCCCTGTGACTCAGTACCAGAATGTATATCGAAGTTGATTCTCTCCAGAGCCTTTAGAATGCATAAGAAAATGAAGCCTTGGGTGGTCGGTGGCGACGTATAAACCTGCTTTCCGGCGAAACGGACACTCAATGCGTTTTTCCACTCTGCTTCGTGGCTCATCAAATCCGTTTCATCAATTTGTATGCCAAGGTTCGACATTCCGGATGCAAGGTTGACTGCCACTGACCCCGAATAGAACTCTTTACTGCCCAATTCAGCTAGTTTTGTCAAGGTTTCCCCAAGTGCCCGCTGGACAAGAAGGTCACCTATTTTCAGTGGCGCCCCTTTGCGATCGCCAAAAACGGATCGCATGCCTTCATCCTGCGAAAATTGAGGCCAGCCTTCGGCTAAAAATCGCGCTGTAGCCTCAGACATCCGCACTCCAGACGTTGCGGTTTTAACAGCAGGCGCCAGGAGTTCAGCCCAAGGGAGGCGCCCAGCGGCATTGTGTAGTTCACCTAAACCAGCTACTAGCCCAGGCACAGTTACCGTAAGCGGGCCTGTTTGCGGCATCTGTGCGCACTCTGACCGAACCGCCTTGACATCAGCATTCATAGAAGCGGACCCAACGCTGAGCAGGGAGGTGAAAGACCCATTTTTTCTGTGCAGCAGCGCAACTAAATCGCCACCGAGAGCACAATCCTGAGGGTAAATCACACACAGTACTGCAGCTGCCGCAATAGCGGCATCGGCAGCCGATCCACCTTTCTTCAAAACCCCAACCGCTATCTCAGTCGCATAGCTATGTGGCGTCGCGACCGCGAATCCTTGGGCTTTTGATTCCGACGTACCCACTAGAAATTCACCATCTCCCGAAATCACTTAAGTAGCTTCTTAAGGTTTTCAGCAATAGAAGATGCAGTTGGGATGACGACTCCCTCAAGCACCGCGCTTGCGGGAATTGGAACATCGGGAACTGCATGGCGCCCAAGACGAATACTTGCCCCTACAGAATTTTCCGCGACTGTAGCAACTATTTCTGCTGCTACTCCGAATGATAAATAATCTTCATCTACTACAAGGAGCGCACCGGTTTTCAAGGCGGAAGTTAACACTAAATCCTTGTCCCAAGGCAATATCGTGCGAAGGTCAATAACTTCAATTTCAATACCCTCGCTGGCCAGCAAAGCGGCAGCATCAACCGCTTCTTGAATCATCCACCCTGAGGCAACTACGGTGGCATCCGTCCCAGACCTAACAACAGCAGCTTTCCCGAATGGGATTGACGCAGAATATACATCGCCTGCGTAATTGAGTTCACTCGTTTTTGTCATCAGGAGCCTCTTGTGCTCAAAGAATATAACCGGATCATCAGTTTCAATCGCCATCATCAATAACCCTCGAGCGTCTGCGGGGCAGGAAGGAAATGCCAGCTTCAGTCCTGGAAGGTGAGCAAACAACCCTGATAGAACTTGTGAGTGCTGTGCACCATCACCGATGCAACCGACCGCCGTTTTCAACACCATCGGGACACGAACTCTTCCACCAGACATGTAATGATTCTTCGCCATATGGTTATAAACCTGATCCAGGCAAGTACCGATGAAGTCAACAAACATGACTTCCACCACCGGGCGGAGCCCGGCTTGAGCCATACCGACCGCCATTCCGACGAAAGACTGCTCACTGATTGGGGTATCAATAACCCGCTTTGCACCAAAATCACGTTGCAGGGACCGCGTCGACCCAAATACGCCGCCCATCTTTCCAACATCCTCCCCTAAGACCACAATGCGGGAATCTGCACCCATCGCTTCGCTCAAGACCTGCGCAATAACTTGTGACATATTCAAGTCTTTTTCTTTCATGCTGTGAATACTCCATTCAGGGCTTGCAAAGGATCAGGAAATGGGTTTCGCAGCGCATCTTCTAGCCAGCCACTAATTTCGGCGGTAACCTGCTTTTCGATGCTATCCATTTCCTCCTTACTCATTCCAGCTTCAGACATAGCTTTTTCCGCCAGTAAGATTGGGTCACGATCCGGAAATGAGTCTTTTTCTGCTGATGAGCGGTAATGGTCAATATCCCCCTCATAGTGGCCTCGAAACCGCTCACATTCGGCAACAAGGATTGCAGGCCCACGGCCATTTCGGACATGAGCGAAAGCTTCTTGGGCCACTGATCGAACTTCTTGTACGCGTCTGCCGTCGCATCGCCATCCAGGTATGCCATGTGATTCACCTCGACGATGAATTTCACCGGCCGAGGAACTTGAACGTGCTACTGAAATCGCATAGCCATTGTCTTCAACAATGAATAGCACCGGTATGTCGTACAGAGCAGCCATGTTTAGAGACTCAGCGAATGTGCCATGGTTTGCCGCACCGTCACCGATGATACAAATTGCGATTTCATCTGACTCACGAAGCATCCGCTCGTACGCATAACCCAGAGCTAACGGAGCCGACGCCCCAACAATTCCCGTGCACATGAAGTCATGGTCAGGGTCAAAGAGGTGCATGTGCCCTCCTTTCCCACCGCTTAATCCGCCATCTCTCTCATACAGTTCGGCAAGGAGCACGCAAGGATCTACGCCTGCGACAAGGGCATGCAGATGTGGACGATGAGTGGATATGATCGCGTCTCCTCTACGAACTAGCGGCTCAATACCGACAGCAATTGCCTCGTGTCCGATGGCCAGATGCATCTCTCCGTGAATTGCGCCTGACCGCACGCCGTCCCCGACGATTTCCTCGAACCTTCGGAACTGTAGGAGTCTTCTATAGCTGGATACGTAATCGAGTTCAACTGCTATATCGCTTTCCATTCTCAATGTTCCTCTCCCGATATACGCTGCAGGCCATCCGCGAACACGCTAACGGACGCGACTGTTAGCGCCAAAGCAACCGCCGGAGCAATAATGGGCCAAGGCGACAGGGAAATATATGCGTAGCCATCTGCCATCATGTTGCCCCAACTTGGAGTTGGCGGTTGGACACCAAGACCCAGGAAACTGAGAGCAGCCTCTCCCGGTATCGCGTGAGCAAATGCCACTGCGGCTTGGGCCGCTAATGGCGCCCAAATATTTGGCATCACTTGCGTAGTAGCTATTCGCAGTCCTTTAGCACCGGCCACACGGGAGGCCAGTACGTAATCTTTGTCACGCTCCCTAAGCGTCAAAGTTCTTGATACCCGGGCAAATCCAGGCACCATGACCACGGATATCGCAATCACTGTGCTCTGGTAGCTCGGCCCAAGGCCAGCTGCGATAACTAAGGCGAGCACCATCGTCGGAAAGGCTTGCAGTGAGTCCATAACTCGCATAAGAGTGGTGTTCATCCATCCACCGCGGTAACCCGCTGTTATTCCAATAATGGCTCCAACAACAAGTCCTATCGCTACGGAACCAAGCGCGATGCTCAAAGAGACTCGAGCTCCAAGGAGAAGCCGAGACAACAGGTCGCGGGCCAGCTGGTCGGTCCCAAGAATGTGGTTGGCTGAACCTGGAGGGAGAAGTAACCCATCATCAAAATTCTGCTGCTCTGCGGTGTACGGCAGGAACATCGGAACAAGTGTCACAACAAGAACTAATATGACCAAGAATGCGAACGCAATTCTTTCCGGAATGGTGAGCAAGCGAAGGAAATAGAACTTTCTGCCGCTTGGGATTTTCGTTTCCAACCTATCCCTATTAACTCCCGATGGTGGCTCAATACTCATTTGGTAGCCGCTTCCTTTACCCTCGGGTCAGCCCACGCAGCAAGGATTTCCGCGATAATGTTGGCAAGTAGCACGAGTGCGATGAAAACAACGGCACAGCCTTGAATAACGGGGTAATCGCGATTAAAAAATGAGACGACCATAAGTCTTCCCATTCCGGGCAGCGAGAAAACTGTTTCCACTGCCACTGCGTCCCCGAGTAGAAAAATGAATTCCACTCCCGCCAAAGTAATTAGAGGCGCCGACACCGCCTTCAAAATATGCACATATCGGAGTCTTGCCTGCGAAATTCCTTTCGCCTTCGCATATGTGACAAAAGCCGACGATGAAGTATCGACAATCGCTGACCGGCCAACACGTGCAATGATCCCTGCCGTAGGCAAAGCTAATGCCACTACGGGCAAAGCAAAAGATCGAAAAGATTCGATTGGGTTTTCCCACGGAGCTATATAGCCTGACGACGGAAATAGGGTAAGCGTCAACGAGAAGAATAGGACAAAGCCAAGCCCCCAAACAAAAGCTGGGAGCGATGTAAAAGAGATGCTAACAACACTCAGCAAGGAGTCAATGATGCCGCCCGGCCGCTTCGCGGATTGAAATGCCAGAGGAATCGCAACCAGCAACGCAAGTATAAGGGAGTAAATTCCCAACTGAAGAGTAATGGGCAGGGCAGCAGCCACAAGTGATGTGACCGACTGCCCTGCCCCGAAAGAAGATCCAAGATCACCATGCAGCAGGTTCCACAGCCAATCAAAGTACTGAACAATGATTGATCTATTCAACCCCAATGACTCTCTAAGCGCCTCAAGTTGTTGATCTGTCGCCATGTTCCCCATCAGCCTGCGGGCAGGATCGCCTGGAAGCAATTGAAGGGTCGCAAAGATGACAAATGAAGCGATTAAAAAAACCACTAACGACTGGATAATCCTTCGCAAAACAAATTTGAACATAATTACTGAGCTAACCAGACCTCTCGTAAATTCATCAAGCCACTCGCTGGTGGGGTCAAACCCTCATACCCCTTTACCCAAGCTCGATTGTTCACCGGCTGGTATACGGCCGCGTAGTATGCATCGGCTCTAGCTTGCTGAAGAACCTTCGCGTAAATGGCCTTTCTCTCGACCTGATCGGTCAACGTTTGCGCCTCATCAAGCATCGCATCGATCTCAGCCGATCCTGCGCCCGTGCCGCTCAATCCACCCTTAGTTGAGAAGAAACCATTGAGCAAACCACTCGGGTCACTGCGCGTGAGCCCCAAAATATCTTCAATCTGGGCCTGGAACGTACCGGCAAAGTAGTTATCTAGCAGTTGACCCCAGTCCATCTTCACTATGTCAGCATTCATTC
>CAEZWW010000014.1_pt1 | contig 11941 bp, 11 predicted proteins | sample 7265091 | NCBI WGS metagenome assembly CAEZWW01 (sample SAMEA6813892, study PRJEB35770) | uncultured Actinomycetes bacterium | biome: Freshwater; feature: Freshwater reservoir; material: water | place: Czech Republic | collected 2015-11-04 | depth 0.5m m
CGGGTCGCTAACAAATGGGGTGGCAATCGGGTTAGCTTCGGCCCAGTCATACAAAATGCCCGAGGATTCAGCGGTGCGTGCGGTGCACCAATCAAGGCCACCATTGGAGTTAAACCAATCAACCTGCTCGGCCATCAAGAAAATGGTGGCTAGGGCCGGGGTGTTGTAGGTCTGGTCAAGGCGTGAGTTGTCGATTGCGGTTTGGAGATCTAAGAATGGCGGAATCCACCGACCACTTGCCGAGATACTCGCGGCGCGTTCGATCGCCGCCGGTGACATAAGCGCGAACCAAAGTCCGCCATCGGAGCCGAAACTCTTCTGTGGAGCGAAGTAGTAAGTATCGAACTGTGAGGTATCAACCGGCAGCCCACCGGCGCCAGACGTAGCGTCAATGATGACGATTGCATCTGCATCGGCCCCCGCTGGGCGATGGGGTGGGATGGCAACGCCGGTTGAAGTTTCATTGTGTGGTGAGCAGTAGGCATCGATACCGGCCTCGGCGGCGAAGGCGGGTGCATCGCCAGGTGCGGTGTTGATGATCGTGGGCTCACCCAGGTACGGGGCTTTTTGCACACCGTCGGCGAACTTGGCGCCGAACTCACCGAACGTCAAAAACTGGGCGCGGTCTTGGATAAGCCCGAAGGCTGCGATATCCCAGAATGCGGTCGATCCACCGTTGCCAAGCACCACTTCGTAGCCCTCAGGCAGAGCGAAAAGTGAAGTTAGCCCGGCCCGCAGGCGACCAACCTCGGATTTGACGGTCTTTTGCCGATGTGAGGTACCCAGGAAGGACTGCCACACCTCCGAAAGAGCCGTGACCTGCTCCATTCGAACTTTGGAGGGCCCGGCGCCAAAACGCCCGTCAGCGGGAAGTAACTCTGTGGGGATGCGAATCTCGTTCAACGGTTTACTCCTGGGGTTGGGGTGTAGCCGGTTGGGGCAACCATCATTGGGTCCCAGCCCGGGACGGCTTCTGGTTTACGTGGGGCCGGCCCGATATAACGCGCCGACGGACGAATCAGTCGGCCGGTCTTCTTCTGCTCCAAGATGTGGGCGCTCCAGCCAGCGAGTCGGGCACAGGTGAACATCGAGGTGAACAGGGGCGCTGGTACTTCGGCGAAGTCGAGGACAATCGCCGCCCAAAACTCGACGTTGGTTTCGAGTACTCGATCGGGGCGGCGGGCTCGCAGCTCACTTAGTGCTGCTTGCTCAAGGGCAACCGCTACTTCGTAGCGAGGTGCACCAAGGTCACGCGCAGTTCGGCGAAGTACTCGAGCCCGGGGATCCTCTGCCCGGTAAACCCGGTGACCGAAACCCATTAAGCGTTGATTGCTGTCGAGGATTGAACGCACATACGCGTTGGCGTCGCCGGTTCGTTCAACCTCTTCGATCATGCCAAGCACGCGGGCGGGTGCTCCGCCATGTAAAGGGCCGCTAATGGCACCGATGGCACCGGAGATTGCAGCGGCAACGTCAGCGCCGGTTGATGCGATGATCCGGCTAGTGAACGTCGAAGAATTCATGCCGTGCTCGGCGGCCGAGACAAAGTAGGCATCAATTGCCTGAATATGTTTTGGGTTTGGCTCACCACGCCAACGCAGCATGAACCGTTCGGTGATTGTGGAAGCTTCGTCGATGTGTGACTGCGGCACCATGGGTAGGCCGAGACCGCGAGCGGCCTGCGCAACGTACGACAGGGCCATAACCGAAACATGGGCTAGGTTCTCGCGGGCGGTGTCGTCATCGATATCGAGAAGTTGTTTCAGGCCCCAGGCCGGTGCCAACATTGCGATTGCCGACTGCACATCGACTCGCACGTCACCAGAGTGAACAGGGATAGGAAACGGCTCGGCCGGTGGCAGGCCGGGATTGAATTCATTGTCAACTAGCAAGCCCCAAACATTGCCGAATGACACCCGGCCAACTAAGTCCTCAATGTCGACCCCGCGGTAACGCAGGGCACCACCGTCGCGATCGGGCTCGGCAATTTGGGTTTCGAAGGCGATGACACCCTCGAGCCCGGGCACGAAGTCAGTCACGAGTCCTCCTTATTGCGAGCGGGATTAAGTCCTATCCAACACCGAATACCGATGTGATGTCGCTGCCGGGTGGTGCTGGCGCCGCAGGCGTGGTGAGATCAGCGTATGGATCCGCAGTTAGCCGACCTAAGAGTGTCGTACGACACAGGTACCTTGGTGGCCGCAGATTTGGGTAGCGAGCCACTTGCCGCATTTTCAGGGTGGTTCAGCCAGGCCAATGCCGAGGGTCTACCCGAGCCAAATGCGATGGTGTTGGCAACAGCCACCGCTGCAGGTGCGCCGAGCTCCCGGACGGTGCTACTCAAATCGGCTGATCCCAGAGGGTTCACTTTCTACACCAATCTGACCTCGCGTAAGAGCCTTGATTTACTTGCAAACCCGCAGGTCTCGGCGGTGTTCCCGTGGCTTTCAATGTACCGACAGGTGGTAATAGTCGGACGCGCAGAGTTGGTGGGCCGCGATGAGGTGGCTGAGTACTTTTTGTCCCGCCCACGTGATTCGCAGATCGGGGCGTGGGTTAGCAAGCAGTCATCGATCATCGATGATCGGACGGTGTTAGAGGAACGATTCCAGCAACTGGTCGAGAAGTACACCGATCTTGAAGTTCCCGTCCCCGATTTTTGGGGTGGTTGGTTGATACGGCCGGAAACCATCGAGTTTTGGCAGGGCCGCACTTCGCGATTACATGACCGCTTGCGGTTTCGGGCACTGACACCGGGGGCGGGCCTTGATGATCCGTCCGCTTGGGTCTTGGAGCGGCTTTCGCCGTAGTTGAGTTGGTGCACTCGGTGCCCTTTTCACTTGTTGGGCGTAGGTTGTCGCCGTGGCTCGCATCTTTGCTGACCTAACTCCGCTGCGAGTCAGCGCACCGTATCGACGGCTGTGGGCGGGGCTGGGTATCAGCAATGTCGGCCAGCAGATGACCTCGGTTGCGGTGGGCCTGCAGGTATATGACCTAACCAAATCTAGTTTCATGGTTGGGCTTGTCGGGCTGTTCCAATTGATACCCCTCATCGGCTTTGGTTTATACGGTGGCACTTTGTCCGACGCTTTTGACCGGCGGCTCGTTGGATTGATCAGTGCACTGGGCCTATGGGGCTGCTCAATTTTGTTCATGTTGCAGTCGGCGCTTTCGATTAATTCGGTCGGTGTGCTCTTCTTGGTGGTTGCTGTGCAGTCGGCATTCTTCGCGGTTGGTAATCCGGCGCGGCAGGCGATTATTCCGAGGCTGGTGCCGAAGGAGATGTTGCCCGCGGCTAATGCGCTGAGCATGATCACCTGGAATATCGGATTTACTTTAGGCCCACTTATCGGCGGGCTTGTCATCGCCGCCTTTGGCACCGTCAGTGCGGCTTATGTTATTGACGTGGTGGCATTTGCCATCGTGGTGTGGGCGATGTGGAGATTACCGAGTTTGCCGCCGATACTCATTGCAGGTGATGTACGTCCGCGTGCTGGTTGGGGTGCGGTCAAGGAAGGATTTGTATTTCTTAAGGGCAAGCGCAATCTGCAGATGTCTTTTTACGAGGACATCATTGCAATGGTCTTTGGGATGCCGCGTGCTTTGTTCCCGGCAATTGCCGCGCAATGGTATGGCGGCTCAATGCGCGAAGTGGCTATGGTTCTAGGTTTCTTAGCTGCCGCACCGGCTATAGGCGCCCTGTTATCCAGTATTTTCAGTGGCCCATTGGGTGCAGTTCGTGCGCAAGGGCGCTGGGTAATCATCTCAATTGTTGTTTGGGGCAGCACGATCGCCGCCTTCGGGATGGTGCGCTGGCTACCGTTGGCATTGCTATTGCTAATGATTGCAGGCGCTGCCGACAATGTGTCGGCGATTTTTCGCACGACGATCATGCAGTCCGCTACCCCAGACGAATACCGCGGGCGCTTGCAGGGGATATTTACCGTGGTGGTGGCCGGTGGACCAAGACTTGGCGATGTGGAGGCAGGTGCGGTCGCTGCGGTAGCGGGCGAGGCGTTCTCGGTTATCTCCGGTGGTGTTATGTGTGTTGTACTCGCACTTGGATTGGGCCGAGCCATTCCATCATTTTGGAAGTACGACGCGCGCCACCCAATCCCGTGAACTACGACCGCGCTCGGTCTCGAAGTACCGCGTTGATCAATTGCGGGACGCTAATGCCGCGCTTTTGGGCCTCGATACGTAGTGACTTTCGAACGGATTTTGGGATATCAAGTTTGATCGTGACAAGTTTTTCCTCCTTGGGTGCGCGCATGACATCGGAGGTGGCGCTACCAGCTTTGCTGGTTAAGTCATCGATGGGCTCAATCTTTGGAGTGGTTGGGTGCAAATCAGCATCGGCCGATTTAGCCAGCGCGGGGCGTTGGTTTGGGATTTTCGTTTCGCTCATGGCTATCCATTCCTCGCATTGAGATTCACGGTTGGCAAGATTTCGTCATAGATATCCTCGAATAGTTCTGAGATCTCCCGCGCACCAGGTGAATGCCAAGCGTGAATGGGGATACCGGCGCCCTGTGCCTGCGGCACCGAGGTGCGCTCAGGAAGCACAGTTGGGCTAACCAAGGAGCCGTATGCTTCGCGCAGCTCGTTAATGCGCACTTGCTGCTCTGCTAGGTGCGGTCGGGCGCGATTGATGACAATGGTTGCGACGCGTAGTCCAGGATTAGTAGTACCGCGAATAATCTCGACTGCTTCGAGTGCTTGGGCCGCTCCATGCAGTGCAAAGTACCCGGGTTCGGTTACCACGACGGCAAGGTCAGCGGCGCTCAGGGCATTGCGGGTTAGCTCACCGAGCGAGGGCGGGCAGTCGATCACCACTAGGTCGTATGAGCGCGGCAAGCTTGCCAGTGAGGCGCGTAAGCGAAGAGCTGAGTGTCTACCTTCATTAATGTTTCGATGTTCAAGGGCGCGTTCGGCCGCGATGACTTTAATGTGCGGTGCCCAACCTGTTCCTGTTACTGCATCGACGGCAACTCCCGGGCGAGCGTCGGCCAAAACGTCATTGGTCGTGAAGACGGGGGCCAGGACATCAAGGCCCATCGTGGCATTGGCCTGCGGGTCTAGGTCAACAATTAGTGCGCGGTGGCCGCGCTCCCATGCCACACTCGCTAGACCCAAAGTGATTGTGCTTTTGCCCACGCCGCCCTTCATGGACAGGACAGCGATGGTAGGCATGGGGTAATGCTAGGCGGTCGGCTTTTTGATCACCGTGTAGTTCGCCAAGGCGACTTCTCGCTCGCTCTTGTGGTCAACGATTCGCTCCGGGTAGCCGTGTAGGTAGCCATCGGGGTGCAGCCACGGCTCATGGGCGCTTTTACCGGGTAGGTGGGCCAGTTCGGGTATATATCGGCGCACGTATTCGCCGTCCGGATCAAATTTTTGGCCCTGCAGTACGGGGTTGAAGACCCGGTAGAACGGGGCGGCATCGGTACCGCACCCGGCGGTCCACTGCCAGCCGTGGGAGTTGCTCGCAAGGTCGCCATCGCGGAGCCAATACATGAATTCGGCGGCACCACGCTGCCAGGGGATATGTAAATCCTTGACGAGGAAACTTGCAACAACCATGCGCACCCGGTTGTGAACCCAACCCTCAGTGCGTAATTGCCTCATACCGGCATCAACGAATGGGTACCCGGTGGTACCGGTCGCCCACGCCCCGAATAAGTCGTCAACATCGGTTGCCCACGGCATTTCCGTATCAAAACGCGGGTCAAGTGAAATTCGTGCGCTATCGGGCCGTTGCGCTAACACATCGGCGTAGAACTCCCGCCAGCACAGCTCCTTACGGAAGACTTCGTCATCATCTGATAACTCTGCTAGCAAACTTCTTGGGTGAATCTCACCCCATTTGAGGTGATGGCCAATGGAACTTGTGCCGGCCAGATCGGCACGGTTTCGCAGCTCTTGATAAGTCGCTAGACCATTGGTGCGAAATTGCTCCCAGCGTTCCCATGCCGCCTGCTCGCCAGCCTCGGGCAACTTCAGCGCTCCGAGGTCGGGGGCCAAGGGCATGCCTTGAGACTTCATCCCTTGCCACCAATTCACGTCGGCTGGTATATCCGCAGCCGGCTTCGGCCAACCGTGACGCATCCAAGCGCGAAAAAACGGGGTGTAAACGCGATAGGCGGTGCCGTCATCTTTCATGATGCGCCCGGGTGAAACAGCATAAGGCGAACCTGTCCGAACAAGTGGCACAGTTCCAAGGGCATGCTCAACGCCAGTATCGCGCTGGATCCCGTATGGGCCGAAATCGGCCGCGATATGCACACTGCTGGCACCGGTCGCAGCCACTACTTCGGGGACACAATCGATCGGGTTACCGTGCCGGATAAGAAGATTGCCGTTCAAGGACTTATCTAAGGCCGCGAGCGCTGCGGTCAAATATGCCTGACGTACAGGGCCGGCGGCGTCCCAGATCGCCGGATCCAAGACGAATAACGGGGTAACCCGGCCGTCGGTAGCTCCGCCTTCAACTCGCGCCGCCGACAGCGAAGCCAATAAAGCCGGGTTGTCTAGGAGGCGCAAATCTCGGCGGAACCACATAATGCTGGGCACCGCGCCAGCCTAAAGGGTTGTGCCCAGCCCGGCATTAGGGCACAGTGTGCGGGTGCTTAGTGCTGCAGGTTGGGGTGCGATATCCGCCGCTACTTTGATGGTGGGCGCGATCTTGGCGTACGCCTTCAAACCTTCACCGAGGTTGACGGCGATAGTGATGGCGATCGGTAGCGGACTGCTGATTGGCTCGGTTTCATATGACTTAGTCGCTGACGCGCAACTCTCGCTAAAGCTTCCTCTGCTTGCCGCTTCGCTCTTCGCCGGTGCTGCTGTGTTCGTGCTCGGCACCAGGCTCTTGGAAAAGAGCGGCGGTAAGAAACGGAAAAGCTTGAAGCCGAAACCTGAGGAGGGCGAAACCAGCAATCCACTAGCGATTGTCTTGGGTAGCGTCCTCGACGGTGTCCCAGAGTCATTCGTGCTAGGCCTAAGCGTGTTGCATGGTGGTGTGAGTGCCACCTTGCTGGCCGGTATTGCCTTGTCGAACCTACCGGAGGGAATGGCGGCTTCGGCTGGACTACGAACACGCAAGTGGACGCTTCCGAAAGTCCTGCTGATGTACGCAGCGGTCGTTGCAACGAGTGCCATCGCTGCGGGCCTCGGGTACGGCCTACTTGCAAATGATGATGGCACGATCGCGGGTGTGGTTCAGACATTCGCCGCTGGTGCGCTTCTTGCCATGATCGCCGACACCATGATCCCTGATTCGTATCAGGTCGAGCGTGAGTGGACAGGTGGCTTAGTAGTAGCCGGCTTTGCGCTCTCGCTGTTGATTGCCGCCGCCCTCGGGTAGGTTGTTTCCTGTGAGCGAGCTAATCGACACCACCGAGATGTACCTGCGCAGCATCTTCGAGCTTGAAGAAGAAGGTGTGGTGCCAATGCGCGCGCGGATTACCGAGCGGCTAGCACAAAGTGGCCCAACGGTCTCTGAGACAGTGGCCCGAATGGAACGCGACGGGCTAGTGGTGGTCTCGGCAGATCGTCACCTGGAGCTCACAGAAGCGGGGCGGGAGGCGGCAACCCGAGTAATGCGAAAGCACCGAATAGCCGAATGCATGCTCGTGGAGGTCATTGGAATGCCCTGGGAAGATGTGCACGCTGAAGCGTGCCGCTGGGAGCATGTGATGAGCGATGCGGTAGAGCGGCGGGTGCTCGAATTACTCGGAAACCCGACAGTTTCACCATTTGGTAATCCAATCCCCGGTCTGCACGATTTACGCCCCGAGTTTGATGTCGCCGAGGTGGTATTGGGTGCGGTACGGCCACTGTCACTCATAGCAAGTACCGAGTTAGTGGGAGTTACCGTGCGCCGGTTTGGCGAGACGATTCAGGTTGACGCCGACACGATGACGCGGCTGCGCCGAGTTGGCGCGCTACCAGGTGCCTTTGTGCAGGTGCGTAGGTCACCCGGCGGAATTTCGATCGGCAGTGCCGGCGAATACACCGAGTTGGTCGATGAGCTAGCCATGTATGTGCTCGTCGATGCGGCGACCGACAAAGACTGAGCAGATGTTGACGATTGAAGTCGCTTCAGCCAATTAGCGATTAGTTTTGGCTACCCAAGCCAAAGTTTGGCCGTAACGGCATCCCCGAAGCCCCGCGGTCACCTAGCTTTACTCCCAGCATTTGGTGTAACTGGATGGTGTTGAGTTCGAATCCCAGCCGTGATGCCGCCATGTAGAGGCGCCAAACTCTTGCGGTGCCAAGGCCGGCTTCGGCCACGGCTTCATCCCAATGGTCCTCAAGGTTTTGGCACCAGTGCTTCAGGGTCAAGGCGTAATGCTCGCGCAGGTTTTCCTCGTGTCGAATTTCGAATCCGGCAGTGTTCATGGCACTCATGATGTGGCCGGGGCCCGACAGCTCACCGTCGGGGAATACATACCTGTTGATGAACGAGGTGCGGTAGTGGGTGGGCTCAGTGTCATTTGGTCGGGTGATCGTGTGATTGAGCATGCGACCTTCGGGGCGCAATTTGTCGTAGGCGAACGTGAAGTAAGACGGGTAGTTGGGTCGGCCGATATGTTCGGTTAGCCCGATTGACGAGATCGCATCGAAATCTGACTCAGGCACATCGCGGTAGTCACTAAAGCGAACCTGAGCGCTGCCGGCTAGCCCGGCCGCCTCAATCGCCGATTGGCCCCACTCGGCTTGGCGCTGCGAAAGGGTGACACCGATTGCGGTAACTCCGTAGTTCTTGACGGCGTGCAAAACCATGCCACCCCAGCCGCAACCAATATCAAGTAGTTTCATGCCAGGTTGAAGGCCAAGTTTTCGGCAAACTAGATCGAATTTCTCTTCTTGAGCTACTTCTAAAGTTGCGTCGGCTGTGGGGAATACCGCGCAGGTGTAAGCCATCGAAGGCCCAAGTACCCAGCGGTAAAACTTATTGCTGACGTCGTAGTGGTGATGAATAGCCTCGGCGTCACGTGACTTCGAGTGGCGCCCGCCCGAGAGCCGGCGCTCCTGCGGCGGGGGCGCCGGGCGCTTGAATGCAAATGGCAAGAACGCACGGCCCAATTGCATCTTTTGCCCGGTGGTGATGCGCGAGGTGTCAAGTGGGTAGAGCCGCTTTAACGCCTCGTAAGCATCGCCTTTGATTTCGAGGGCGCCGCTGACGTAAGCGCGGGCTAACCCAAGTTGACTAGGGGAGCCGGCCAGGTACTCAACGGCTTTGGGGTCCAAGATCTCCAGGGCCACGGGGGCGTCTTCGGGGCCCGCGGTTGATCCGTCGTAGGCACGAAAGGCCACTCCGCGTTCTGGGGGTACCACGATCGTGAATGCATCGGCCAGTTTCATCTGCGTTCAACCACCTTTTCGTACAGTCCCAATAATCTGCTGTTCGGATCGAACCTTGCTTTAAGCCCTGCGTACGCGTTACCCCCGTAGATCGACCAGAAGGTATCGCGGTCGTAGAACGCTGTCGAATATAGCGACTTTCGGCCGTCTAAGGCGGTAACTTTCGCCTCGATCAGCCGATTTATCCGTCCCTCACCGGGGTCGACGCCTACCGGCAGGGCCACGGTCGACCAAAATCCGACATTTATGTAGGTGATTTTTGGGTCAAACTCGTATAAGGGCCAAAGCGCCTGCGGGTCACGCTGCTTCAGCGGGCAAAGCCAGACCGGCTCGATACCGACCTCGGCGTGGAAGAACTCCAAAAACTCCTCGAGTCGATCGATAGGTACTTCAATATCTTGGACGACCGGCTCCCGCTTCGGTTTGCCGCGCAGCCGGGCCAGCTTTCCGGAAACGTCATGGCGGCGATCGAAGGCAACGAGTTTCCAGTAGAAATCGCTGCGCAATTTGTGTTTCGGCCAGAGCTTTCGTACGAGCTTCCGCTGTGCTCCAAAAGCTCGTGAGCACCAGAACCAATCGGTATCCCACCGCCACAAATAATCGTGGATAGTAAGTACATCTTCGGTTTTTTCTTGAATCGAGCGGTAATAGATATTCATGCCGGTGTAGTCACTGACCGCCATATTCGCTGGAACACTCTCGACCATCTCGCCCAAGGTCAGGTACTGCTCGGAGGGTGAAAATACTGTGCCGTCCAAGAAATCAACTCGATGGCCATCGAACATGCGATCCGCGGTGATAGCTGCCATCGCTGTGGTTATGTCCGCAGCATTATCAAAATGAAGATGTCGTAGATGTACTAATGGCTTGACCGGTTCAAGTTCTATTTTCAGTCGCAGTGCGTAACCGAGTGAGCCGTAAGAATTTGGGAAGCCGTAGAAAAGCTCGCGGTTGGGGTCATCGGCCGCCCCGCTTACGGTCAAGACCTCGCCGGTGCCCGTCAAGATGTCCATCTCGAGAACAGATTCGTGCGGAGTTCCGTGTCTAAAACTGGCACTTTCAATGCCGAGGCCGGTGACGGCGCCACCCAGAGTGATGGTGCGCAGTTGTGGCACGCACATCGGCATCAGCCCAAATGGCAATGTCGCGTCGACCAAATGCTCGTAGGTGGTCATGCCGAGCACTTGCGCGGTGCAATTGTCGATATCGACATTGAGCACCCCATCGAAAGCGGCGACATTTAGGCCGGGTGCGGTGGCTGCGTCTCGTGGGCGAAACAGATTGGAGGTCTTTTTGGCAAGTCGGATGGGGGTGCCGGGAGGGATTTCGGCGTACTGGCTCACCAAGGCGCTGACCAACTGCTGGTAGCTGGTGCGCCAGTTGCTAGAAAGTTCGGTAGCAGTCACGGGGTAACGGTAGACCCGGTGGGCCGGGCTGGCCAGCCCTCGGGTCCCTATAGGTCAGCGATAGGTCATGATTGACCGGTGAGCGTGCCCCAAACCCCAATCCCGGTCGCCCCTAGCGCCAATAAACATGCCTGGCTGCCGTATGTGATCGGGGCCGCTACCTTCGTTTTGGTGCTCGCCAGTGTCGGGCTGGTCGCCGGTGACTGGTTTCTGCGAAATGCTGAGATGCGGGGGCTGGTTGTTGCCATTGAGAACTCCGAGTCGACCATGTCCGAAACTCAAGATTCGGTCAGTGCGGTTTTTGACACTTACGGCGGACTCGACAACCCGGTGCCGGCTGACCGCCAAAAACTTGTGACCGAACTTGCCGATATTGCCGGCTACGCCCAGCTCAGCATCGCTGGTGCTGGTGAGCAAGTAGCAGCGGTGCCGGTGATGCCTTGGCACACCTCTATTCTCACCGCGCAAGATGCCTATGTGACGCACAACCAGGCCTGGCAGCGATACATGGAGGCCGCGGCGAAAGACCCAATTGAGTTCACTTCGCCACAGGCCGACGTAAACGACACTTTCAAGGCCGTTGAGCCGGCGCTAACCGAAGCCATCCCGCAGCCGGCCCTGTTCGACCTAGTGAACCGTGTCGCGCAAATCTTCGTCGACGGTTACCCAGACCCGGAAGCGACAACTAATGGGCCAACCCAGGACGCGAGTTTTCACTCAGGTGACTTTGCAAGTTTGCTAGGCCACCAGATCTTCTTGCCAATGTCGTAGGCGAGTGCGGGCACCAGCGTTGATCTAATAATGAAGGTGTCGAGAAGTACACCGATAGCCACCGCGAACCCGATTTCACGCAAGAACACCAGTGGCAGCACCCCTAGAACCAAGAAAGTCGCAGCCAAGATGACGCCGGCCGAAGTAATAACGCCACCGGTGACGGTCAGGCCCTTGAGGATGCCGGGTCTTGTACCGAGCTTTATCGACTCTTCGCGCACTCTTGTCATCAAGAAGATGTTGTAGTCGACTCCGAGTGCGACCAAGAAGACAAAAGCGAATAGCGGGAACGAGGTATCCGAACCCGCGAACTTGAACACATTGTCGAAAACCAGTGCGCAAACACCCAATGTTGCGAAGTAAGAGAGAAGTACCGTGCCAATGAGTAGCACCGGTGC
>CAEZWW010000015.1_pt1 | contig 11592 bp, 12 predicted proteins | sample 7265091 | NCBI WGS metagenome assembly CAEZWW01 (sample SAMEA6813892, study PRJEB35770) | uncultured Actinomycetes bacterium | biome: Freshwater; feature: Freshwater reservoir; material: water | place: Czech Republic | collected 2015-11-04 | depth 0.5m m
CGCAAAATGCGTCACCCGCGGCAACAGTGTCAATCGCACTAACTTCAAAAGTTTTAACATCCACTACGCCGGAGGCAGATGCCCAGATTGCGCCCTTTGCGCCACGGGTGATCACCACGTTTGCTATCCCCTGAGAACGGAAATATTGCGCGGCAGCGCGTACCTCGGTATCAGTTTCGGTGGGTAAGCCACTGAGTGCTGCCGCCTCATGTTCATTTGGCACAAAAATATCCACGTCGATTAAGTGCTCGCGGTAGTCATGGACGGGTGCGGGGTTCAGCATCGTCACCGCTCCGATTGCTCTACCTGCGGCGAGTGCTGCTCGGGATGCCGCCAGCGGTACTTCGCCATTTGTCATCACGACTGCGACCCCGTGCATCGCTCGAATACTTGAACCAACCACATCGGGTGACACGTGGCCATTTGCCCCGGGCACCACGATTATGCGATTCAAGCCGCGTGCGTCTACCTCAATGAGCGCGGTGCCCGAGGGCCCCGTCACGGTGGCAACCCCTTGGTCATCAACGTTGTCCGCACGGAGCAATTCGCGCAGCCACGCACCGGATACATCGTCACCAACTGCGCCGAGCAACCGGACGTCGGCGCCTAGGCGAGAGGCAGCTATTGCTTGGTTAAGCCCTTTGCCACCGGCGTGACGCTCCAACGTGTCGCCGAGCACAGTCTCACCTTGCTCAGGCATCCGATCGAGCGCGACCACCAGATCAACGTTAAGACTGCCAACGACTACTACTGTCCCGGTTACCTGCGAACTGTGGCTCACCTGAGAGATACTGCCACGTGTGGAGCCGGTGCGGTAGTGACCTTCCTTGGGATTGATTTGGGCACGGGCTCGGTAAAGGCCGCGGTTGTTAATGATGAGGGCAAGGTGCTCGCCGAGGCGCAGCGCGGCTATCGGGTGGATTCACCGCAGCCGGGATGGGCGCAAAGTGATCCGAGCGCTTGGCTCGATGCGGTGCGGTCTGCCACCACGGACGTCCTAAAAACTGAGCAACCTATAGCCGTCGGGTTCAGCGGCCAGATGCACGGTGTGGTTGTGGTCGATGAGAACCTGGTGCCACTTCGGCCGGCGATCTTATGGGCCGATGCCCGCTCGATGCACCAGGTGCAGTCAATGTCGCAGCGGTTCTCCGCCGATCAATTGTCGCAACTGGGCTCACCTGCGGTACCGGGTTTCGCTGCTACCAACGTCGCGTGGCTTTATGCCAATGAGCCGGAGGTCATGGCGCGGGCGCGCTACGTGCTTCAGCCAAAGGATTGGCTGCGTGCAGCACTTGGTGGGGCGATCGCAACTGATCCAAGTGATGCGACCGGTACTTTGCTGTGTGACGTAGTAACTGAAGCCTGGTCGCCGCTCGCGCTCGCGTGGGCTGGGCTGAGTGAGCAGTTGCTCCCGGAAATCATGAGCTCTAATGCTCCTGCTGGCTTAATAAATTTAAGGCGTGAAATACCAGCGGTAGTAGGTGCAGCCGATACCGCCTGCGCACTGGCTGGGCTCGGCCTTCGCCCCGGCGACGGGTTCATCGCTGTCGGCACGGGTGCACAGGTAGTAAGTGTGCTCGCCCAACCTGATCTCGATTCCTCACTAGTGACACATACCTTCGCGACCGCCGGAGACATCGGTGCTGGATGGTTTCGAATCGGTGCGGTGCAAAACGCCGGGTTGTCATTGACAACAGCCCTCAGCTGGTTTGGCTCGGACGTTGCCGAAGCGACGGCAGCACTACGCGATGGCATACAGTCGAGTGACCCGATTTACGTGCCTTATGTCGCAGGTGAGCGCACCCCATTTATGGACGCGGACTTGCGCGGATCCTGGCACGGTATTGGCTTGTCGACCGATCGTGCGGCCATGCTGCGCAGTATCTTGGAGGGGGTGGCTCAAGCGGTCGCCTTGGCGGTCACCGCGGTGACAAAAACCGGCGCGGTTTTACCCGATGTCGTGCCACTTGTTGGGGGTGGTACTCACGATCGGGTTTTCCGTCAACTCCTTGCTGATGCAACGGGATGCGCACTCGGGGTGGTTGATGTGCCAAATGCTGCGGTTGTTGGCGCAGCGATACTTGCATTTGGCCAAGTCCGAGCGGTAAATCGTGCCGAGGTATCGAGTGTGGTCGAGCCTGGTCAGACCGCGATGCAACTGCTCGCAGAGCGGCGCGAGACAATGACCCAACTGGTGCGGGATCAGCAACTCACTAGCGGAAGATTTAGTCAAAGTGGAGCAGGGGAGTCGAAGTGAGAATTGCAATCGGATCAGACCATGCTGGATTCACGCTGAAAACCACGTTAAAACAATGGCTGATAGAGAATGACTATGACGTCATTGACCTAGGCACCGACTCCGAAGCCAGTGTTGATTATCCGCATTACGGGGCCGCGGTCGGTCACGCCGTCGCTGATGGCGATGCTGACCTTGGAGTCGCCGTTTGCGGTAGCGGGCAGGGTATCGCGATGGCGGTAAATAAAGTTGCGGGAGCACGGGGTGCGGTAATCAGGGCAAATGATGATGCCGAAATGACTCGCCGCCACAATGACGCCAATGTTGCCTGCTTCGGGGAGCGCTTCACTGACCCAGACACTGCCCTCGAGGCCCTCGACGTATTTCTCTCGACTGAGTTTGAAGGCGGCCGCCACGAGCGACGGGTAGAACAACTCGGCGAACTCGATGCCGGTGAAATGATTTAACGCCTAGTCGCAACCAGCGGCGTGCTGGTACGTGCCGCTTCAAGTAGTCGCCTGACCCCGGCAATCACGATCGCTGGTTGTTGCTGCTGAATCAGGTGGCCTGAGTTCTTAGCGATCAGATGCAGTGAATTGGTTGATAACTTTGCAGCGGCATCCTGCTCCGCGTTCCATTTTTTGTCAGCCCAACTCGTGCCGTTGCTCGGATAGCCGGCGGTGATAACAATTAGTGGGGTGGAACCCAGGTCAGGGCCACCATTAGTTGCTCGCTCACTGGCTGCCATATCTATTGAAGTACCACCCTCATGCCACGGGCTCTTATATGAAGATAGAAATGTTCGATGGATACCTGGGTATACCGCGTCTAGTAAGAGCATGCCTGCCACCTCATCAGGACTTTTGACCGCGAATGCACGAACTATCAAGCCCGCGTACGAATGGCCCATGAAGATGAAGGGGCCGGATTCACCGGCGGCGATCAGCAGTGACTTAAGTTCCTTCGCGTGTTCGCCCGCATCGGTGACTTTCGCCCCGGTGCGCTTCGGGCTGTTACCGATCCCGGGCCGGTCATAAATACAGGTGCGAGTCATGGTGCGCAGTTTGGGCAGCACCCTTGACCACATACTGCTGTCAGCGCCAAGGCCAGATGAGATGACCAAAGTCGGTGAACCGCTACCTTCGCAATCAATCCACTGGCGCTGCCCACCGGCGGTAAGCACGCCGACCACCGGATCGGGTGATGGTGCACCGCTGGCGCCTGGCGCGAAGGTAAACAGGGCCGCGACCGTGATTATTGCGGCCAGTGGCATTCGCCATGTGAAGTTCACGTAAGGAAGGTACGTCATGATGTTTCACCGCCTGATTCTGCGGGTATCGTTTAGGAAGATCCCGGGGAAAGCCCCGGAAGGAATAGGAGCAAATATGTTTGGTAATCGGCGTTTCGTGGCTATCAGTGCCACTGCTCTTTTGGGTGCGGCAGTGCTCGCGGGCTGCTCATCGTCAACCGAACCAGCCGCTTCGAGTGCTGCAGGCTCAGGCGCCGAGGTTGTTGCCCCGATCATGGTCGCCCCTGGTCAGACTGAAGCGAGCGCCAAGGTCGGAAACTTCATAGTTTTCAATGTTGACACCCTCGCCGGCACCACAATCTCAACCGATAAGCCTGACTTGCTCGAATTAACTCAGGCCAAGGAAGAAGGCGGCGCGCAATTTAATCCCGGAGCCAAAGCCTTGGCTGCCGGTGTTGCAGTCGTTACTGTCACCAATCCTGATAGCAGCACGCGCGATGTCACCATCACTATCGCGGAGTAGTTAAACGAATAGCTGAAATGGCAAACCAGAATTGGGTTTTCCCGAATGTAATCGGCAGGGATCTGCTCGGCACCGAGTTCAAGTTGCCGATGCAGTTCCCTGCCGATGTCAATGTGGCTGTTATTGCGTTCCAGCAGTGGCAGCAGTCGCAAGTTGATGCGTGGATCACCGCGTTGGCAGAAGCTGGCATCCCCGAATCCCCGTTCAACACGCGGGAGATGAAGTCTTGCATCTTGGAGTTGCCAGTGCTGTCGGGCAAGTTCAAGTTAGTGCGCCGCTTTATCGACGGTGGCATGGCCGCCAGTATCAAGAACCCATTCGTGCTCTCCCGCACGATCACCATCTACGGCGCCGTTGGCGACTTCCAGCAAAGCCTTGGCATCACCTCAGCAAGTGATGTTTCGGTGCGACTTGTCACTCGAGCCGGAGAAGTCATTTGGGGTACGACCGGCGCAGCAAACGCCGTCGAGGTAGGCGCGATCTGCGACCTAGTGGCGGCAGATCCTCGTTGGTCTAGCCAAGTAGTTCACCGGTGAACTAGTCTTTTGCTACTTTATTTGGGAGGTAAAATGAGCCGGTTGGCACGCTCGGTTTTGGTTGCGGTCGCAAGTTCAGCACTGGTGCTAGGTGGGGTGGCAGGTGCGCGGGCAGCAGGTTCCCTCTCGGCTACTCCGACGACGATTGCCGGGGCGACGATCGAGGTCACGGCGCCGACGGCAAGCTCACCCCCCGGTGTCTCACCCGAGGTTTACTACGACTCTGCTACGGGCACGTACTACCTCTACACAACCAACAATCCGACCGGTGTCTATACCAGCACCGATGGCAGCAATTGGACGGCTGTCGCCGGTGCGACTATGCCCCAGGGGTTCGACTGGTCGATCGTGAAAATGGGTCCAAGTGATTACCGGCTCTATTACTCATCGATGAATCCGAATGTCCCGGCAACGGTTTCTTGCACTCAGCAGCGCAAGGATTTCCACTATGCAACGTCGTCAGATTTGTTGCATTGGACCGCGCAGCCGCAGACCCTGCTCGATGACATCGGCTGCGGGGTGCCGCATGTGCTACGCAAGACTGATGGCAGTTACCTGCTCTACTGGAACACCATCACCGACAAGCACGGTATTCACATCGCGACCTCGCCAGATGGTCTCACCTGGACGAAGCTAGGCGGGATCATCGCGGGTGATCCGGATCTAGTTGATCCGGCGCCCCTGCAGATGCCGGATGGCACCTTTTTGATGATCGGGTCGACCACCGGTGGAGGTGGCTCCAACCAGCAATTGCGCATTTTGAGTTCGGCGGACGGTTTGACCTGGAGCTTGCGTAACACCGCGCTCTATGCGCCCGCTGGCATCAGCGTGCTGGATCCATCGGTTGAACTGATCGGCGATCAACTTCGGGTTTGGTTTGGCTATACGCAGGGCCGAGACCATTCGGCTTCACGGATCGCCAGCGGACTGTTGAATCTGAAGGCAGGGAAGGTAGACAACGCCAAGCCAACGACCTCAGGTAAGACCCTTGGGCCATGCAAGAAGGCCGGCGCGAAAGTCACAAAAAAGGGCGTGACGGCGGTTTGCACCAAGGTCAAGGGCAAGCTGGTTTGGGTCGTTAAGGCGTAGCGGGGACGGTGCTGCCGGAGGCTCCACCGCAAGTGCATCGCTGAGCGGGCAACCTGCCACAACTTTCGCCGCTGGAACCAACGGTGCATCGGGTGCCAGAACCAGCTCGACTTCTATCGGTGGCAACGGTTCGGTTGTCATCACGACATTGGATATAGCTGCACCTTCGTCGAGTGCTGCTCGCGTGCTACCAGCCGACGTGATTCAGCAGGTGGGCGCGCCGGGATCAAGTACCTGCGCGTCCTTGTCGAGAGCAGATCTTGATTGGGCTGGTGTGGCAAGTGCTTGCTGGGGCCTGACTTGGGCTAAGTGAATTTACTCAGGTCTGGGTATCCGGTAATTTCCCAGCCACCATCAACAACCAAACTGGTGCCCGTGATGTAACGGGCGGCATCACTAGCCAAGAACAAGGTTGGTTCTGCGACATCGGCAGGGAGCCCAGCCCTTCCGAGTGGAATTCGAGTCATCCACACCTCCATCAAGGGGAGGTTCGTGATACGTCGCTGGGTAAGTGGTGTGTCGATTAGCCCTGGAAGAACAGCGTTTACTCGGATGCCATATTTCGCCAGCTCAAGAGCGGAGCTTTTAGTGAACATTTCGACCCCGGCTTTGGCTGAGGCGTAGCCGCTACCGGTGTGCATTGGCACATGCGCGTTCAGTGACGCAATATTGACAATGACGCCGCCATCTTTGTTGTCTTTCATCGCTCTGGCTTCGTGCTTAGTGCTGAGAAATACGCCCTTTAACACTGTGTCGACGGTGAAATCCCATGCGGACTCTTCAAGGTCAATGATTGGTGCACCACGCGAAACTCCGGCGTTGTTAACGGCGATATCGAGGCGGCCGAACTTACTCATTGCGAGGCCGATGGCATCTTCAACGTTGTTTTCTAACGTTACATTCACGATGGCCGGGGTGAATTGCTCACCGAATTCAGCTTGGGCGATTGCTAGGTTCTCCTCTGAGATATCGCCCCCGACGACGGTGGCCCCTTCGTCGAGGAATTGGCGGGCTATTTCCTTACCAATACCTGAAGCGGCACCGGTAACAAAAACTATTTTCCCGGAAAACCTACCTGCGTTCATCTATTCCTCCAGCTGACTCAATAAAACGGACTCAATACGACGGAATCAAGATCTCATTAATAGCCTTATTCGTCGTCGCCACCGACAGCGTACGGGTCGCCAACTGATAAAGATGACATCATTTCTTGGTAGCGATCATCTTTGGAAGTATGCGCGACGATCACTGAAACCCCTGGGTGTGAAATTGAATTGACCACTGCAGCTCGGAATTCATCGACACCATGTGTAGATGATGCGTTGCAGCCAATTGCCTCAGCGATGGCTGCATAATCAAAATCTTTGAACTCAGAAGCAATAATTCTGTTCTTCTGCCCGTGGTAGACCCATCCCAAGATGGTGTTGTCTAGAACCACAACAGTCATCTTTAAACCAAGCTCGACGGCCGTTATCAACCCATGCAAGGTCATCGCCATGCCGCCGTCGCCGCAAACAGCTACGGCTGAACGCCCAGGGAAGTTGTATGCCGCTGATGCTGCGGCGGGTACTGCGTAACCCATGCCGCCACCCCCATTGGGCTGCAGGACAGTGCCACCACGCTTGGATTGAAAATCACGCAGCATGTAGAGGCGATTTTCACCCGCGTCGCAGGTTATTACGGTGTCGGCTGGCAGCTCCTCAGAAAGCACTCGCACGGCATCGCGGGCGCTGAAGTTACCTGGTGTGGAACTGAAGTCGCGGTTGAAGTAGCCGTGTGTTGCCCGCAATTTCGCAACTCTTTCTATTGCTGCGCTTGCTGTGGGTGCCACAAGTTGGACAAGTCGTGGAAGTGCGTCGGCTAGATCTCCATTTACCGGAACATCAATTGGTTGTGTCCATGAAAGGTTTAGCGGATCGATATCTATCTGGATCAACGTTTGTTTAGCCGGGTTGATCATTGCGGGGTTGTAATTGGCCGAGTCGGAAGTTCCGAGCTTGGTGCCGAGGGCGATTATCAGATCAGCGCCGCCCACGGCCGCGATAGCCGATTCATGGCCGAATGGGCCCATTAATCCAAGTGCGAGTGGGTGGTCCTCCGGGAAGGTGCCTTTGCCGGCAGGGGTGGTTACGACTGGTAGTTGCGCGCGCTCGGCGAAATCAAAAAGTGCATCCTCTGCTCCGGCAACGCGAATCCCGTTTCCGGCGATTATGAGCGGGCTTTTAGCGGCCGCCAATAATTCAGCAATCCGAACAAGGTCTTCTTGAGGGGCTTTAACTTTTGGGGCACCGGCATATGACCTATCAAGATATGCGGGAGGTTCTTTTGTAAGGTCCATTGTTCCGTACACCGAGCGGCTCGTGAAAATTACGGCGACCGGCCCCTGTTCACCTGTTGTGGCGTGCTTAATAGCGAGTTGAGTCATCTGAAGTGCCTGCGTCGCGTCAGTGGCAACGAAAGTTCTTTTTGTTATTGCGCGCATTGCAGCAGGCAAATCGTAGGCACCATATCCACCAAATCCGCCTTGATATGGACCAAGGTGCGCGAAGGATCCGTGGTCGGTGGCGTCAATCAGAATCACCATCGGAGAGCAGCCAAGGTGCGCCTCCATGATCCCGATGCCGGCGTTTCCGAGCACCCAGGCGCCCTGGCCCATGACCACTGCTGGCTTTCCAGTCAGCCGCCCATGGGCTTCGGCCATCACCGTGCCAAGTGACTCCTCACGTACTAAAACTGTCCGGACTTTGTCCTGGTGAGCTCGCAGGCCGTCAAAGATTTGCATCGTGTAGCCACCTGGCATGCCGTAAACGACAGGGTCGTCCATTCGAGCGATCACTGCCGCGACAGCCTGGGCACCGGTCATCGCCGGTGCCGGGTTACGGGAAATATCTGTCATTGGAGATTCTCGCTTTCAGTCAGGGAATACCACCGTAACAACTATCGTCCATCCTGAAAAGGTTCATAATAGTAAGAAGAATTTCAGCTAAATGGAGGATTGATGGGCCAGCCCTTGCCGCGTGTGCCAGGTGTGCAATCAGTGTCACGGGCCTGTCGCATCTTGCTTTCTGTGGCCAACTGCGATCTGGGCCTTTCGGCTAGGGAGGTGGCCAAACTTCACTCGTTGACCTTGCCCACCACCTACAACCTCCTTACGACACTGTGCAGTGAAGGCTATCTAGTTAAGAGAGCCAACCATCGGTTTGTACTCGGGCCAGCCCGTCATGCATTTGCGGAGTCACTCCGACGAAACCCTGGCCCCTCGGACCAGCACTTGGAATTACTGCGCGAGCTTTCGGAGGCGACGGGTGAGACCACGTATTTAAGTGCCTGGCAAGGTGATCACGTAGTTATCCTCGCATCAGTTGAGGGGACGGAGTTATTGAGAGTTCCGCGTCTTCGGCCCGGATTCAGTGACCACATGCATGCGCGGGCAAGTGCAAAGCTAATGCTCGCCGTCGCGTCGGAGAGTCACCGCGATCGAGTGTTGGAACAAATGGGGTTTGAGCGGTTGACGAAAAATACGATTACTGATCGCGAAGTTTTTGAATCCGAGCTTGATGAGATCCGGATTGCTGGCGTTGCGTTTGATCGACAGGAATATCACACGGACCTAGCCGGAATAAGCGCCCCAATAGTGGAGGCCGGGCAAGTGGTTGCAAGCTTGACCATTGCAGTTCCGGCAGAACGATTTGCTCGAAATCGAGAGATCCTGTGCACTCACCTAGTTGCCATTGCGCAGGGATGATTGAACGGATTTTAGTTTAGAAATCGCCACTTTCAAGTTCGCCGGCAGCGTTAAGCGCCGATAACTCGCGGTACGTGACTGAATTTTGCACAATGGCCGCGCGTTCCTCCGCTGATGTCTCGCGCCTAATCTTTGCGGGGACCCCGGCTACTAATGAGTTGGGTGGGATAACAGCGCCCTCCAAAATAACAGCCCCGGCAGCGATCAAAGAGCCCGATCCAATGTAGGCGCCGTTCAACACTATGGCTCCCATGCCAATCAGTACATCATTGTCGATGGTGCAGCCGTGCAGAACCGCACGGTGTCCAACCGAAACATTCTCACCGACTTTCACGGGAAACCCAGGGTCCGCATGTAACACGCATCCATCTTGGATATTTGTTCCATTGCCAATTGCGATTCGATCACTGTCAGCTCTAAGCACGCACCCGTAGTAGATGCCACAGTCGTCGGCTAATTCGACCTCGCCGACGAGCACAACATTTGCTGCCACCCACGTCGACTGAGCAACAACCGGCGTCTTTCCATTAATGGCAATAATCGGCATCAGCCGTCTCCTAGAAGTCGGTGTCCTGAGAGCCCTTGAGCCCTAGGTGGGCTCGCGCCTCTGCCGGGGTGGCTGGCACTCGATCGAAAAGATCTGCCAAGGCTACGGCTTTTTCTACCAATTCGACATTTGACTTTGCGTTCTCAGTGCGACGAACCCGAAGGTTGTCCTCAAGGCCAACGCGGATGTTCCCTCCAAGCATCATGCTGAGCGCTGCGAGCTGGAACTCACCCGGGTAACCAACTCCGGCGGCAGACCAAGTAAAGGAATCAACTCCGAAAATTCTCTCAGCGGTTCGTAACATATGAATGAGTTGATCTGGATCAACCATGTTCGCGCCCAAAACGCCAAGTACGAATTGGATGTTGAAAGGTGGTGAAAGTACACCCTCTTTGACGAGTTGGCGTAAATTGAATAAGTGTCCGACGTCGTAAATCTCGATTTCCGGGCGAGTACCAGCTGCGTCCATTAAACCAGCCAGGTAGGTGACATCCGCAAAGGTATTCTTGAAAATGTAATCGCGGGTGCCCTCTAGATACTCAAGCTCCCACGGCTGAAAGTCAAGATCACGCTGGGCGATGGTGAATAACCCGAAGTTAAAACTACCAACATTCAAGGTTGCCATCTCTGGTCGGAATCTTGGCACAATTGCGGCCCGCTCAATAATGGTCATGTGCCGCCCGCCACCCGTGGTGGGCTGCAGTACGGCGTCCGTGCGCTCCTTGAGTTGTGTTAGCACGCGATCGAATAGTTCAAGATCTGCGACCGGGCGGCCAGTTGACTCCTCACGAACGTGAATATGCAGCACAGATGCGCCAGCCTCGGCGGCGGCTACACCGTCTTCGACTATCTGCTCGACAGTTATTGGGATGGCGGAGCTTTGTGCCGGCACAGTCATGCCACCGGTAACCGCACAAGTGATGATTACTTTCTCGTCCATCATATTAACCTCTCTATTGTTTGAGCAGTGATCGAAGATCGATCAGATTAGTTGGCCCTGGCTGGCGTTCTTGACGTTCACATTCTCGAACAATGTCGACAATCCCTTGGTTTAGCGGGGCAGGGAGTCCAACCTTCTTGGCTTGTGACACCACACCTCCATTTATAACATCGATTTCAGTCCGCGCCTGTCGTTCTAGATCTTGCAGCATGGACGCTTTGGTGGGCCCCAGACGCAACATAAGCCGGTCGAGTGCACCAAGGGCTACTTGTCGATCGCCAGAGTTGGTAATGATCAGGTGTTCAGGATTAACACCTGCAACATCATCGAGCACAACCCCGGATGCCATTGCCACAGCGTAGCCCTCGGCCCAGACCGCTAAAGCCAGATCGACACCACCAGGCTGCGCCACAACGTCGGAATAGACCATCCCGGCAACGGCCCCGAGTCCAGAAAAAGTGCTGTTCAATAACAATTTAGACCAAAGGTGCCCGAAAATGTTTTCAGAGATTCGAACCTCGCCCGCATTTTCGAGGGTTTCACCTAGCTTAATGAGACGTGGGCTAATTGAGCCATCAATTTCCCCGATTACAAATGGTGCCGTAGTTGTTTTGGCGACGTGACCCACGCCTAGATTTGTGGCCCCCCATTCGACGATCCCAATCAGTAGGCGCTCGGGCCCTACCACTGATTCGACGCGCTGCTGAACCAAGCCATTCCCGAATGA
>CAEZWW010000017.1_pt1 | contig 11488 bp, 8 predicted proteins | sample 7265091 | NCBI WGS metagenome assembly CAEZWW01 (sample SAMEA6813892, study PRJEB35770) | uncultured Actinomycetes bacterium | biome: Freshwater; feature: Freshwater reservoir; material: water | place: Czech Republic | collected 2015-11-04 | depth 0.5m m
ACCGGCGCGCTATGCAGGATTTCACCGCGCGCAACTCGCCTATTAATCGAATCCTCGACAACACCATCAGTATTTTGTAGATCTAGAACCCAACGATCACGCATCGCGTTAAGCAGGAGTTTGCGAATTGGCTGATCTCTAAGCACCAGGAAGCGCCAAGGCGTGGAATGGTGCGGTGCCGGAGCGGTGATAGCCGATGCGATGGCTCGCTCTATCACGTCATCATCGACCGGTGTATCAGCGAAACTTCGGACGGTACGCCGGTGCATGCCGGCGGTGGCTCGACCATGCTGCACGGCCTCTGCTGTCCCAAGGGGGAAAAGGTCATCGGATAAAGGGCGAACAATTGCACTAGCCCCAGACTCAAACTCGGCAACGACATAGTGCCCCATCCCGCGAACAATCGCCACCGGGCTGCCGTCGATCTTGCCCTTAACGAGGTCCGCAGCCGCGGCGATTTCGTCGGCGATCGCAATCACCGTCATCTCCAAAGTGCGACCGAAACCGTCGATGCGCCCGGTGTGATCATCGAGCACGATGAGGCCGGCGGCACCAATTGCGACATCGGTGACACCTAGGCGCCAAGGGCGCCCCATAGTGTCGGTGATGATGACCGCTAATTGTTTGCCGGTAGCCTCCTGTAGTTGAGTTAGGAGCTCGCGAGCAGAAGCATCAGGATCAATTGGTAGCAGAACTACGTGACCAGCATCAACATTGCTGGCATCGACCCCGGCGGCTGCCATAACCAATCCATGTTTGGTCTGAACAATTTTAGTGATTGCTTGAGGTGTTGATTTTGTCGCGACAACGCGCACCGTCTCAGCATCAATAGCGGCATCACGTGAGTGGGCCGCGATAATTCGGCCCTCAGCCTTCGAGATGATCTTGCTGGTAACGACGACAACGTCGCCATCGGCAAATCCGGCCGTGCCGTCTGGCCAAGTAATTTCGGTTGCGGTTATTATCGCGGCGAGATCATCCCCGGACGTAATCGAGCCAATACCTAAAACAGTGGTTATTTGCAGTGCTGCGTTTGACGGCGTGCTCATTTCATGTACTAACTGCCTGGATGCATTCTGCAGCCATCTGGGCGGTTGCGGAAACATCGGTCATCATCAGCGGTACGGCGCGACAGGAAATACCCAGGGAGACAACCTCGTCAACTATGCCAGCATCAACTTCGTCGACTAGCCAGGCGTCTATAAAGCCACCCGCGCTACGTGCTCCGTAGTGCGCTGCAACGGCCGCCGCGGACGTCTCGACTCCGATGGCTTGTAGACATGAATCGGCCATGCCGCGAACCGGTGAACCGCCGACTATCGGGGAGACGCCGACAACCGGTGCGGTAGCTGCGCGGATAGCTTCGGCTATGCCGGGCACCGACAAAATTGTACCGATTGAAACTACCGGGTTACTCGGCGGGAAAATTATTAGATCGGCGTTTTCAATTGCCTCAAGTACACCCGGTGCGGGCTTGGCGTTTTCGATACCGATGATCGCGAACGAATGCGCAGGCAGCGCAGCGCGATATCTGATCCACCATTCCTGAAAATGAATAGCGATCTGCATCGGGCGACCGAAGTCGTCGGTGGCACCGCTGGGGTCATCGACCACGACATGGGTTTCGGCGCGATCGTTACTCATTGGCAATAAAACTACGCCGGGTTGCCACCGAGCGCAGAGCGCCGCGGTGACCTCGGTCAGTGAGTAACCAGCCGCGAGTGACTGAGTACGCACCAGGTGTGTGGCAATGTCCTTGTCGCCCAGACCGAACCAGGTTGGTTCGACACCGTAGCTGGCTAATTCCGCCTTGGTCGTGAAAGTTTCGCCCTCGCGACCCCAACCACGCTCGGTGCTGATGCCCCCGCCGAGGGTGTACATCACAGTGTCGAGATCAGGGCAGACCCGCAGGCCATGGACCCAGATGTCGTCACCGGTATTGCCAACAACAGTGACCTCGGCGGTGGTGCCCCCTGAACCATCGGGATAGGCGCCGGCCAGGTGGGAGAGCAGGCCTCGGATAAATCGGGATCCGCCGATCCCACCAGCAAGTGCCGTGATTTGCATGCGCGCATCCTGTCAGGTGTTAAAACCCATCGGCGTGGCACTTACCGATCGGGTATTTTTCGTGATCCACTACCCATGAACATCGGTACCCGAGAGGGGGCCAAAAAAGTGACTTTTGGGACGGAATCGGCCGTTTTTGGTCATTTTTTGTAGTTTCCTGCCTGATATGTCGCATTCTCACTTGACTTATGCGAATTACACCCGTGTAATACTCCTCGTAACCCAATATGGGTGACGAAAAGTTAACCACGTGGTTGCGTAAGTTAAGGAGGTCTTTCGCGTGAGCGACATGGTGCTAGTGCCACTGTCTGACGTTGAAGAGTTGGCATGGCAGGGGCTTGCGCTTTGCGCGCAGACCGACCCGGAGGCTTTTTTCCCCGAAAAGGGCGGTAGCACCCGCGAAGCCAAGAAAGTTTGTCTTTCTTGCGAAGTCCGGGTCGAGTGCCTGGAGTTTGCCTTGGCGCAAGATGAGCGATTTGGTATCTGGGGCGGGCTCTCCGAGCGCGAGCGGCGTCGCCTAAAGAAGCGGGCCGGCTGACCAGCAGAAGTTTGCTTTGACCGATGCAGACTTCTAGCCGGTTACAGTGGGCAGGTGGCGGGCCAGATGGACGAGAATCAAGTCGACGAGAATCAAGTCGACGGGAACCAAGTCGACGAGAACCAAGTCGACGAGAACCAAGTCGACGAGAACCAGGCGGGCGAGCTGCCAAGTGGCAACGATGAACTGACCACCGAGTGGTTCAGCAGGGAAGACGAATTTGAAGTCGCTTACGTTCCCTTGCTACCGCGCCGCCATCATCACGTAACTGCGGTACTCGTTAGCCACGAGGGCGCGATCTGGCTGCCAGCAGCCCTGACAAACCTTGCTTCGCAGACCAGGCCTCCCGAGGCCGTCGTTGGCGTCGATACGGGCTCTACCGATGCCAGCCTGAGTCAACTTCGCGCCGCATTTGGTTCAGATCGGGTGGTAGCCGCGGACTCTAAGCTGGGTTTTGGTGACGCGGTTCGTGCTGGTGTTGCTCACGTTGGTCAAGTGCGGGTCGCGCCAAGTGAGGAGCCCGTTGAAGAACTTATTGAATGGCTTTGGTTGCTGCATGATGACAGCGCCGCTGACCTCGCCTGTCTCGAGGCATTACTCAATACAGCTGATGACAATCCGAGCGCGTCAATTCTTGGCCCGAAGATTCTTGGGTGGCATGACCGACGTTTGCTGCTTGAGGTTGGTGTCAGCATCACTAGCTCGGGGCGTCGGTATACGGGCTTGGAGCGTCGGGAGCATGACCAAGGTCAGCACGATGGGGTACGCGATGTCTTAGCTGTTAGCTCGGCCGGCATGTTGGTGCGCCGCGAGGTTTGGCAGCACCTCGATGGGTTTGATCGCGCCTTGCCGCTATTTCGTGACGACATCGACTTTTGCTGGCGCGCCCACCTAGCCGGTGAACGGGTATTGATTGCAACCGACGCGGTTCTTCATCACCGGGAGGCGGCGGCACACGGACGCCGAGCCGAAGAATTTGCGCCGCGCCCGCATCGCATTGATCGGGAGGCTGCGGTGCACGTGCTGCTCGCGCATACCTCGGTAGTCGCGGTCCCATTTCTTGCCTTGCGCCTCCTCGTCGTCAGCGCGGTGCGTTCGGTTGTATACCTGCTCGGAAAAGATTTTGATGCGGCGCGCGATGAAGTCGGCGCGGTATTAGATGTCGCGCTTCACCCAGCTCGCCTACGTGCGTCGCGCCGGCTAAGTGCCCGCACGGCGACCGAGCCCTACTCGGTGATCCGCTCTTTGCGGCCAAGTGTGTGGGCGCAGCTGCGACAGGGTCTTGAGCTCATAGCCGGGATTGCGACTACAAGTAGTACCGCACTCAGTGCCTCAGTCAGTGCACTTGATTCTGGGCCAGTTGATGACGATGCGGCCTATTTGGATTCAGCAGGTCCGGGCCTATTAAGACGGGCACTGATCAGACCAAGTGTGCTCTTCATTTTCGTATTGACGCTGTTCGCGCTGATCGCGACGCGCAATATGTGGTGGGGCGACGGCGTCCTGCAAGGGGGTGCGCTGTTACCGAGTTTACCGGGCGCCAGTGACCTTTGGGGCACCTACAGCGAGGCTTGGCACAATATTGGGCCTGGTTCCATTGCACCGGCAGCGCCGTACTTGATGTTGATATTCGGTCTAGCATTTCTGCTCTTAGGTAAAGCGCAATTGGCCGTGACGGTCATCGTCGTGCTCGCGATACCACTTGTCGCATGGAGTATGTATTTCGCGACGCGCGGGCTGATCGCAGGTCGTGCGGTCCGTATTTGGGCGGCTGCCGCGTATGCGCTGGTCCCGGCGCTCACCGGCGCTCTATCAAGTGGCCGAATCGGCACCGTAATCGCGGCCATCTTGTTGCCATTTGTTGTTAGATCATTTGTGCGGATTGTCGGTAGCCGCGGTACCTTCCGGCGCGCGGCCGGCACCGCACTACTTCTCGCTGCACTCACGGCGGTGCTGCCCTTTACGTGGCTAATTGCGATTGCTCTCGGCACGGCATTTAGTGTGCTGCTAATTTTGGGAAGCGGCGAAAATTCATGGCTGGTGATCCGCCGGCTAGCACTTGCTCTCTTCGCGCCAATCGTGTTGCTTATGCCGTGGTCCCTTGGGCTGATCACACATCCGGCCGAATTCTTTTTGCAGCCCGGGATTGAAAGCTCCGCACTTAGCGACCCGAACGTTAATGCGGTCGACGTGTTACTGCTCCACCCCGGTGGCCCGGGGATGACCCCGCTTTGGGTCACCGTCGGATTACTTGTGGCTGGGTTCGCCGCGCTCTTGCGTCGAAATCGAGCAACCTACATCCTGGCCTGTTGGGCGGTGGCGGGATGCGCACTGGTGGTTGGGGTACTTCAAACGGTTATCTCGGTGACCCCGATTGACTCGGTCTCGGCAATTCGTACTTGGCCCGGTGGTGCGACATTGCTGCTAAGTGCTGCGTTGATCCTGGCCGCGAGTATTGCGACCGATGGCTTGCGTGAGCGCATGGTTGGTGTCAGTCTCAACATCAGTCAACCTTTCATAGTCCTTGTTGTGGTTGTTGCCGTCCTCGCTCCGGTGCTCTCGGCGGCTTATTGGTTCTCGGTTGCCGATGGACTTTTGCGCAAGGCGCCATTTGCGGCGGTCCCTGCATTTGTTGAAGCCGATGCACTGGGCGGTCAGGCGCCACGAACTTTGGTGCTGCGTCAAGATCGCGATGGCGCGGTGCAATACACCTTGGTAAATGGTGCCGGGCCTAGTCTCGGTGATGCCGATGCGGCCCCACCTGGGCAGGTGTGGGCGGAAATTGATCCGCTGGTTGCCGGTTTGGCTTCGGGGCGTGGCGGTGATGAAGTTGCGGGGCTCGCCGGATACGGGGTGCGCTATGTGATCTTGGCTGCAGGCACTTCAAGGTCGTTGATACCGGTCTTGGACGGTGAGCCTGGCTTGCGCCGGTTAGCAAGTGCCAGCGGTGAAGTCCTTTGGCGGGTCGCGGGGGTTACTTCGCGGGCGCGCCTGATAGCGGGTGCGACGACGACTCCATTGTCCGTCGTGCTGGCACCGACGGGCGCCGCTTGGGTTGGGATTGATCCGTATCTGGATCAACTAATCGATACCGGGCCGGTTGGTCGCGAACTTATTGTCGGCGCCGTGGCAGCGCCGGGTTGGCGCGCAACCATGGTTGGCAAAGATGGATCGCCGCAGCAGGAGCTCGAGGCGCAGGTTCCAGCCGGCCAACTTGGCTGGTCACAAGGATTTATCGCTCCGGCAGGTGGCGGTCAAGTTGTGATCAGTTTCGATCAAGGACAACGCACACTTTGGCTGTGGTTGCAGTTCGCGGTCTTATTCGTGTTGGTCGTACTCGCACTCCCATCGAGGCAACGACGCGATCCCGACCCAGATGAACAAGATGTTCAAGATTTTCAGGATTCAAACGATGATATTGCTCCTCGACCCAATTCGAAACCTGAGCCCGGTTCTATAACCCCGTCAAATGTGATTATTCGATGAACAAGTTGCGCTCAGCGCGCGTTTTAGTTATTGCGATCGCGATCACTGCTTTAGTGGTTGCCGGTGGATGGTTTATTCAACTGCGCACGCCCGTTGCTGAGCCGCCTCCACTTGCGATCGAACCAATCGGCTCGTCGGTGCTTATCTGCCCGGAGCCTGGGGCAAATGCTGAACTTGGTGTTCGGGTTACGGCGGCCGTGGTGCCCGGCCAGCCCGGCCAAGACGCCGGTTCCGGCAGCGCGCGGCTTGAGACCTTGCCCGGTAAGACCTCTGCCGAGGCGGCGATCGTGGGCCCGGGCGGTCAGGTGGAGATCGATGCTTTTGGCGAGAAGTTGCCACCAATTAGAGCGATCGCTGTGGGCTCGTACGCACCAGGTTTCATCGCTGATCAGTGGGGGCGTGATCCGCGCGGCACCGGCCGCGGGCTGGCCAGTACCGCCTGTGCGCCCGCTGCGTCTGAATTCTGGTTCGTTGGTGGAGGATCAGTAGTTGGGCGACAAACCCGCGTGGTGCTCGTTAATCCTGATGAGAATGCTGCCGTTGTTGACGTCTTGATTTATGGTACGGGTGGTTTGCTGGATGCACCGGGTGGTCGCGGGCTAGTAGTACCACCTGGTTCACGCTTGGCAGTGCGCCTCGATGCACTTACTCCGGGCGAGAAGAGCACTGCATTTCATGTGATCGCGCGTACTGGGCGTATTGGCGCTGCGATTGACGACCAGCAAATGTCAGGATTGCAATCTGTTGGCGCTGACTGGATTTCGCCCGCGGCGGCGCCCGCCACCACGGTTTATGTGCCAGGAGTGCTCCCCGGTCAGGGTGCTCGGGTGCTTTCGGTGGTGGCACCCGGTAACGACGATGCCATTGTCAACATTCGCATCATCTCGTCAATTGGCACTTTCGCTCCGGCCGAGCGTGACCGCGTCCAAGTACCGGCTGGCACAGTAATAAGTGTCGACATGTCTACGGTTACCGGCGAGCAACCGGTGACTTTGGAGTTGACGTCAGATCAACCAATCGTTGCGGGCATGCGGCAATTCTTTGGCGGCAAGCAAAAGCAGGAAGATACGTCGTTCACCGCAGGCGCGCAGCCATTTGACGGCCCGGCGGCGGTTAGCGGCCTACCGGTGAGAGCGGCAACAGATGTGCGGCTGGCTATCACCGCACCCCTTGAGGCGGTGAGCGTAGATGTAGTTTTCTTGCCGTATCGCGGCCGGCGGGAGGTGTCCGTGGCGACGGCGCCACAGCGCATCAACGTGCCCGCCGGCCAAGTTAAGTTCATTCTGCTTCGTCCACCTGAGGGTATTGAGTGGTTCACTGCCGTTGTTACACCTACGGTTGATTCGGGCCCAATTTTGCTCGCCCACCGAGTGCGCGAGCGCTCCCGTTATGGGGATTTGATCACCGGGTATCCGTGGGCCCCGCTACGCACCGAGGTCACGGTTCCGGCCGCCGAACAGGACTCCGGAGTCACTGTGCGCTGATGGCTGTCCGGTTTACTCTCAGGTAGTGCGGCGCGCCGCGCGAAAACGAGGTGCTGGTCGGGCTACGTTTTCGTCGTGAGCCGTCGCCGTTGTTCGAAGCCATCATGTAATGGCGCGGCGTCGTCAACCCTCACTTATGTTTATGCCGACTCAACAGCGGTGCTCGGTCCGCTGGCAACTTATGCTGAGCCACATTGCTACGACCTGTGCCAGATGCATAGTGAACGGATGACCGCACCAATCGGTTGGGAGATTGTCAGGATCACCCCCGATCCAGATGCCCTCAAGCCAACAAGTGATGATCTCGAAGCGTTGGCAGATGCCGTGCGTGAAGCTGCGCGGCCGAGGTATCTACCCGATGCGGAACCGCCGCCGCTGCCTAGTGGGTCGGTCGAAGTAGCGCGCCGCGGCCACCTACGCATGTTGACGAGCGTTGAAATACCTGAAGTGCCGCTGGATCAGCTTTTTGATGAGGATTTCGAACCCAGGTAGCAGCGGTGTTGGTGGAAGCCGCACTTAGATAGCCTGAGCCCATGAGCAACTTGGACTCCCCGACCTTTTCCGGGGCCAACCTAACTGCCGTTATCAAGGCCTACGACATCCGAGGGATTTACCCCCAGCAATTGGACGAGAATCTCTCCCATGCGGTCGGAGCAGCTTTTGTTCGGGTAGTCCGTGCCGCGGTGCGCGATGGTGGGCCGGGAGTCATTGCAATTGGTCACGACATGCGGCCTTCTGGGCCAGATTTAGTTGCTGCGTTCGCGCAAGGGGTGCGCGAGCAAGGCTGTGATGTCATCGAAATTGGTTTAGCCAGCACCGACGGTCTGTACTACGCCTCTGGTGCACTTGGTATCCCCGGTGCCATGTTCACGGCCAGCCACAACCCGGCTAAGTACAACGGGATCAAACTTTGTCGCTCCGGCGCAGCACCGGTAGGCCAAGACACCGGACTTCGAGAGATCCGCCTGCTGGTTGAAAATGGCGTTCCGGCCTTTGATGGTCCATTGGGGGAGTTGCGCCATCAGGATTTATTGGCCGACTACGCACTATTCCTTCGCAATCTTGTTGACGTGTCGGGCGTGCGCCCACTGCACGTGGTAGTTGACGCCGGCAACGGTATGGGTGGCTACACCGTACCGGCGGTTCTGGGGGAGGCCGCGGGGTTGCCGCGCCTACCTCTGACAATCGATGAGATGTTTTTTGAACTTGATGGCTCGTTCCCAAATCACGAAGCCAATCCGATTGATCCGGAGAACTTGGTTGATTTGCAAAAACGGGTCCTCGAGGTCGGAGCCGATCTTGGTTTGGCTTTTGACGGGGATGCCGACCGCTGTTTTGTAATTGATGAGCGCGGTGAAATCGTCAGCCCGTCAACTTTGACCGCGCTGATTGCAGCGCGTGAGCTAGCTAAGCATCCAGGCTCGATGATTATTCACAACTTAATCACGTCTAAAGCGGTTCCTGAAGTGATTGCCGAATGCGGTGGAACGCCGGTACGCACCCGCGTGGGCCACTCTTTCATCAAAGCGAAAATGGCTGAGACGGAAGCGGTTTTTGGTGGTGAACATTCGGGCCACTTCTACTTCCGAGATTTCTGGCGTGCCGATTCCGGAATGTTGGCGGCACTCTATGCAATTGCGGCGCTTGGCGAAACTTCCGAAGGAACCACGATGTCGAGTCTGCTCAAGTCATATGACAGATATGCAAGCAGTGGTGAGATAAACACTGAGGTAGTCGACCAGGAGGCGACCACTCTGGTGATTCGCAATACTTACGGCGCCGGTGCTGGTATCGAAACCGATGATCTTGATGGGTTAACCATCACGGCGCCCACATGGTGGTTTAACGTACGTCCGAGTAACACTGAACCATTGCTCCGCCTAAATGTTGAAGCAGACGAGGTGGCTGTCATGGAGCAGATACGCGATGAGGTGCTCGCAATAATGCGAGGGGGAGTGTCATGAGTGTCGGGCCGCTGGGTTTAAGTGCAGCCTTGTGGAAGGTGTTGGCATGCCCGTGTCCGCAGCACGCACCGGTCGCCGCCGATGAACTAACCGGTCAAATCGCCTGCACCAAGTGTGATGCGCGTTTTGAGGTATTGGACGGTATCCCGATCATGTTGCTGGATTCAGCGGATCAGGGCTGAGCATGCTCGTTGTTCGCGGTGCGATTAAGGATTATGCCTGGGGTATCACCGATGGCCTGGCCCCTTGGGCTGGTGAGCACACCGGAGGCCCACAGGCGGAATTGTGGTTCGGGGTCCACCCGGGTGGCCCGTCCCCGCTTGTTGATGCTGACGGCGATGAAACCGGTGAAGTCCTCGCGGATAAATTTGATATTGCGGCGATCCCGCTCTTGGTCAAGATCCTCGCGGCGGCGCGACCACTAAGTGTGCAAGTGCATCCCCAATTGGCGATCGCTGCGGCTGGCTGGCAAGCGCAGCAGGTACCTGGTGCACCTCGGGTACTAAGTGATCCATTCGAAAAAACTGAAATGCTTATTGCCTTAAAGCCCTTCGAGGCTTTTGCTGGTTGGCGTGATCGTGAACAGGTGGTTGCTGTATTAAAGGAGCTGCCCGGAGCCCAAGATGCGATAGCGCGCCTTCTGGCGGATGACTTAGGTGGAGCTATCGGTGCCCTGCTGGCACTTGGAACGTCTGAGCGAATTGCCGCACTCGAGGCTGCCACCAGGGCGGCGGGTCTGCCCGCGGATGAAGTGGCGGCCTACTCGACGGTGGCCGAGAATTATCCCAATGATTCAGGTGCACTGGTGACCGTGCTACTTGACTATTTGAGCCTTGCCGCTGGTGAAGCGGTGTACGTGCCAGCCGGGGTCCCGCATAGTTACATCCGCGGCATCGGGCTTGAGGTGATGACTTCTAGTGACAATGTGATTCGACTTGGGTTGACCAGCAAGCCGGTGTTCGTGGATCGTGCCGTTGCTGCACTTTGCCCAGACCTTAACCCGCAGATAGTCCGATCGGTGTTCGGAGACACTCTGTGGCCGGTGAACTCTCCATTCGTGGTGCGCATGCTCACCGAAGGTTCCGAGCGCATCCCGATGGGCGCTTATCGCATTCTCCTGCTCATTGAAGGCACCGCTCGGGTAGTTTCAGATGCGGCAGAGATAACTTTGCGTCCGGGCACCGCTGCCGTAATGGCGGCTGATGATCCAGACGCCCACGTTGAGGCTGACGGTCTGGTTGCCATAGTCCAATCCACCGAGCGTTAAGGGGAGTAGATGAGCACCGAGGGTGGCAAAAAGGCGATTATCGCCGCGCTGATGGCGAATATTGGCATCGCGATAAGTAAATTCGTTGCCTTTATATTCACCGGATCCTCCTCGATGCTGTCAGAAGCCATCCACTCGGTTGCCGACTCGAGTAATCAGGTATTGCTGCTCGTCGGAAATAAGCGCTCGCTGAAGCCCGCCGATGAGAAGCACCCATTTGGGTATGGTCGTCGTCGCTTCGTTTACGGATTCATTGTTGCCGTGGTGCTGTTCCTCATTGGTGGACTTTTCTCACTTTATGAAGGGCTTCATAAGTGGCAGGACCCTGAACCACTAAACGATTGGTGGATTGCGGTACTAGTTCTAGTTATCGCCATTGGCCTGGAAGCATTTTCCTTTCGCACCGCGCTGCGTGAAGCAAATAAATCACGCGGCAAAAGGTCACTTGCGAATTTTGTTAAGGATTCGAGGCAGCCTGAACTGCCAGTGATTTTACTCGAAGATGCCGGTGCGCTAGTGGGTCTGGTGTTCGCATTGATCGGTGTGGGGATGGCGGTCATCACCGGTGATGGTCGCTGGGATGCGGTTGGCGCCATGGCGGTTGGCACCCTGCTGGTTGTTATCGCCATCTTCTTGGCGATGGAGATGGCCACGATGCTGGTGGGCGAGAGTGCGCTGCCAG
>CAEZWW010000018.1_pt1 | contig 10974 bp, 7 predicted proteins | sample 7265091 | NCBI WGS metagenome assembly CAEZWW01 (sample SAMEA6813892, study PRJEB35770) | uncultured Actinomycetes bacterium | biome: Freshwater; feature: Freshwater reservoir; material: water | place: Czech Republic | collected 2015-11-04 | depth 0.5m m
GAATGTGCCCTCACTCCTGATTAACAAGGTTTGCCTATCCGGCATTGACGCTATTGCCCTTGCCGACCAGCTGATTCGTGCCGGCGAATTTGACTGCATCGTGGCCGGTGGCATGGAATCAATGACTAACGCTCCGCACCTGCTACTGGGCTCCCGTGAGGGCACCAAGTACGGCGACTGGACCATGGTCGATTCAATGGCCTATGACGCCGTGACCTGTGTATTTGATGAATGCGGAATGGGTGAGAGTACCGAGAAGCACAATGCGCGGTATGACTTAACTCGCGAGGAGCAGGATGCTTTTTCGGCTGCCTCACACCAGCGTGCGGCAGCAGCTCAACAAAAAAATCTTTTCGCTGATGAAATCACCCCCGTGCAGATCAAGCAGCGTAAGGGTGATCCGATTACATTCAGTGCCGACGAAGGGGTGCGCCCCGACACCACGGTCGAGTCCCTTGCAGGGCTGCGCCCAGCATTTACCAAGGACGGCACGATCACCGCTGGAAGTGCCTCACAAATCTCCGACGGTGCCTGCGCGGTCGTGGTGATGAGTAAGAAGAAGGCCGAAGAACTTGGTCTGACATGGCTCGCTGAGATCGGCAGTCACGGGGTCGTGGCCGGCCCCGACTCGTCATTGCAGGAGCAGCCAGCCAATGCAATCATCAAGGCCTGCCAGCGCGAGGGCATTGCCGTCAGCGACCTCGATCTACTCGAAATTAACGAGGCATTCGCTGCGGTGGGAGTGGTATCGAGCAAGGCACTGGGGGTTTCCGAAGACATAGTGAACGTCAACGGCGGCGCGATATCCATGGGTCACCCCGTCGGGATGTCAGGTGCCAGAATTGTCCTGCACCTAGCACTTGAGCTGCAGCGACGCGGTGGTGGCACCGGTGCGGCGGCACTTTGTGGTGGCGGCGGCCAAGGTGATGCCTTGCTCGTGCGCGTGCCTAAGTCCTGATAGCCCAAGTTGCGAGATGATCAGCAAGTGAGTGTTGCAGAATTGATCGCTGGTGCCCAAGCGGGCGAGCAGCGCGACATTGCGCGATTGATTTCTCGCATTGAAGACGGTTCGGCCGATGCCCGCGAAGCCATGCAAGCACTGGCTGGGTTCGTCGGGCGTGCGCAGGTAATCGGTATCACCGGGGCACCCGGGGTGGGTAAGTCCACCACCACCTCCGCACTGGTTTCGGCGTTTCGGGCCCGCGGTAATCGCGTAGCCGTTTTGGCGGTAGACCCATCCTCGCCATTTTCTGGTGGGGCACTCTTAGGTGATCGAATTCGCATGCAGCAACATGCAACCGATGAGGGCGTATTCATCAGGTCAATGGCCTCCCGCGGGCATCTAGGGGGGTTAGCGGCGACCACCCCGCAGGTAATTCGAGTACTCGATGCCGCAGGTTTTGATGCGGTGCTTATTGAAACTGTTGGTGTTGGCCAATCAGAAGTAGAGGTCGCCGCGACCGCCGACACTTCCGTCGTGTTAATTGCACCAGGTATGGGCGACAGTATCCAAGCGGCGAAAGCCGGCATTCTCGAAATTGGCGACATCTTTGTGGTGAATAAGGCCGATCGCGAGGGTGCTGAAACCACGGTCCGAGAATTACGGCACATGATTTCACTAGGCCGCCACGAAGGTTGGCGGCCACCGGTGCTTAAGACAGTCGCATCACTTGGCGATGGCATTGACTCCCTGCTCGCTGCCATTGACGAGCATCGCATTTGGCTTGTCGGCAGTGGGCAAGATAGATCGCGAAAACTTCGCCGGATCAAAGATGAAATCTGCGCGCTGGTAATTGGTGAGACGAAATCTCGCCTAGCTACGCGCGGTGCCGAGATAGATTCGCTGAGCGAGGCAGTACTTGATGGCGCCATGGACGCCTATGCGGCTGCGGAGCAATTTAGTTAGTGCGACGCTGCCAGGCACCAGGCTCGGCAAGCAGGCCCGTGACTTCTGCTGGCAATTTGTTTGCGGCCACATCAGCGAGGGTGATGTTCTCCAAAACGTGGCGCATTGATGCGCGTACGGCAATCCAGACTTCACGTAGGTGCTCGGCTGCCCCAACATATTCAACATCTTCGGGCCGTTGGCCTCGAACGGCGGCAAGGGGACCGTCAAGTGCGCGGACCACATCGGCGATGGTGACTTGAGTCGGGTCGCGATCTAGTCGGTAGCCGCCGTCGGCGCCACGCTGACTGCCGACAATTCCGTATTGGCGTAACTGCCGCAAAATCCCTTCGAGGAATTTCATTGGGATGTCTTGGGCGGTGGCGATGGCCTCGCCCTTGACTAGTCGTTTGGGGTCATCGGCGTATGACAAGGTGAGTTCAAGTAGTGCGCGCATCCCATAATCTGCCTTGGCTGAAATATGCACCCGCTTAGTGTCCTCGCTGGGGGTCGGGCAGAGCAAGTACCCCCATGGTGGAAGATAGGGGGGTGACTTCAACTCCATTTTCTGGCCGCGGTGCTATTGATCTCGGCGCCCTCGCTTCGGCGCGCCAAAACCAACAGCAGGCCGCCGCAGCCGTGGCTAATGCACCGGCCGGGGTGGTCATTGACGTCACCGAGTCCAGTTTTCAGGCGGCGGTGATCGAGCGCTCAATGACCGTGCCAGTGGTACTTGATCTATGGGCCGAGTGGTGTGGGCCGTGCAAGCAGCTGTCGCCGATCTTGGAGAAATTGGCCGCTGAGTATGCCGGTCGCTGGATCCTTGCCAAAGTAGATGTTGACGCTGAGAAGCGGGTGGCGGCTGCATTCCAGGTTCAGTCAATTCCTTCGGTTTTCGCGGTGATCATGGGGCAGCCGGTTCCACTTTTCCAAGGCGCTTACCCCGAGGCGCAGATCAGAGCGATCTTGGATGAATTATTGAAGGTGGCCGCCGAGCAGGGGGTGACCGGCACCTTGACCGATGACCAAGGACAGGTGCCGGATGAGCCGGCGGGTGCGGAAGAAGATGCCGAACCTGCGACCGATCCAAGGTTTGATGCGGCATTCAATGCGATCGAAGCCGGTGATTGGGAAAGCGCAGCGGCGGCCTATCAGCTCATTATTGACGCTGATCCAAGTGAGCGAGATGCCATCGCCGGGCTTGCCACGGTCGGCCTTTATCGTCGTACTGAAGGTGAAGATGAGGGAGCACTGCGGTCGATCGCCGACCAGCCGGATGCAGCGGCTGATGTAGTCGTGCAGTGCGCTACGGCCGACTTTGACGCACTCGCTGGGCGTTGGTCACTCGCATTCGATCGGCTCGTTACCTGTGTCAGGGCGTCCAGTGGCCCTGATCGTGAACTGGTTCGGTCGCGGCTGCTTGAGTTGTTCGTCCTTGCTGGTGAGGACCCAGCGGTTCCGGCTGCGCGCACGGCACTAGCCAACGCGCTTTTCTAGCCTTATTGACTCGGTTTTCAACCGGATCTTGGGTCAAAGCGCAGGTAGATAGCGGCCAATGGTGGCAAAACTATCTGCGCGGACGCCGGGCGACCCTGCCATGGCACGTCAACGGCTTCTGCCCCGCCAAGATTGCCGACACCGCTTCCGCCATAAACGTCAGCATCGGTGTTGAGTACTTCGGTCCAGATGCCACTTAGCGGTAACCCAATGCGGTAATTGACATGAGGGGTGGGGGAGAAGTTCACCGCGCAGGCTAGCGGGCGACCATTTTTATCCCAACGGAGCCAGGTGAAAATATTTCCTTTAGCATCACCGGCGTCGATCCATTCGAAACCGCCGGGGTCGTCATCGCGTTGCCAAAGTGCAGGGGTTGAGCGGTAGATAACATTTAAGTCCGAAACAGTACGCAGGACTCCGGCATGTTCCGAAAATTGCAAGAGCGACCAGTCAAGGCTCCGCTGACTCGCCCATTCATCTGACTGCGCAAACTCCGAACCCATGAAGAGGAGTTTCTTTCCTGGGTGCGTCCACATGTACGATAAGAACGCTCGCAGGTTCGCCAATTGCTGCCAGCGGTCACCGGGCATGCGCCCCACTAAGGAGCCTTTTCCGTGAACAACTTCGTCATGCGATATTGGCAGCACAAAGTGCTCGCTATACGCGTAGACCATGGAGAAACTCATTTCTTCATGGTGGTACTGACGGTGTATTGGCTCATGTTGAATGTAGCCGAGGGCGTCATGCATCCAGCCCATATTCCACTTGAACGCAAACCCTAGTCCGCCTAAGTGGGTTGGTTGGGTGACTCCAGGCCAGGACGTGGACTCTTCGGCGACCATGATGGCACCGGGTGACCGTTTGTATACGGTCGCATTTACCTCCTGCAGGAACTCAACAGCATCAAGGTTCTCCCGCCCTCCGAATTGATTGGGCTCCCACTCCCCGGGTTTGCGTGAATAATCGAGATAGAGCATTGAAGCCACTGCATCGACGCGCAGGCCATCGACGTGAAACTCTTCGAACCAATAAAGTGCATTAGCAACGAGAAAGTTTCGAACTTCAGTGCGGCCGAAGTTAAAGACATACGTGCCCCAGTCTGGGTGCTCGCCACGTCTTGGGTCTGGGTGTTCATAAAGTGCGGTGCCATCGAAGCGAGCTAGAGCCCACTCATCTTTGGGGAAGTGGGCCGGGACCCAATCAACCAAAACACCAATCCCGGCTTGATGGAGGCGGTCAATTAGATAGCGAAGGTCATCTGGTGAGCCAAAACGTGAGGTGGGTGCGAAATAGGAAGTAACTTGGTAACCCCAAGATGGTCCGTATGGGTGCTCGGAGATGGGTAAGAACTCAACATGGGTGAACCCGGTTTCGCTGAGATAGTCAGTTAGTTCGTCGGCAAGTTGGCAATAGCTAAGTCCAATGCGCCAAGAGCCCAGGTGAACTTCATAAATACTCATCGGAGAGGTGAGTGCATCTGCATTCGCGCGTATTTCTAGCCATGTTGAATCTTGCCATTGGTAACTAGATGTGAAAACAACCGAGTTATTGGCGGGTGGAATTTCGGTTGCGAAAGCACATGGGTCCGCTTTTTGGCGCCAAATACCATCGTGTCCTAAAACCTGGAATTTATAGCGGTTTCCGTCCGTCACACCCGGGACGAATAACTCCCAAATACCAGAAGCCTCCAGGTGGCGCATCGGGTGCGCGACACCGTCCCAGTAGTTGAAATCACCTATGACTCGGACCCCTCGTGCATTGGGTGCCCAAACGGCGAAGGAGACCCCACACACGGCACCATGCGGGGTTGAGTAACTGCGGGTGTGTGCGCCGAGCACTTCCCAGAGTTGCTCATGACGACCTTCGCGTATTAGGTGCAAATCGATTTCGCCAAGGGTTGGCAAAAATCGGTACGGGTCTTCTGCTGGCACGATTTTTTCACCGTACTGAACTTCGATTGAGTAATTAGGCACATCCGACATCGGGATGACCCCGCACCAAACTCCGCGGAATTCATGATCTAGTTGGACCGATGAATTATCAGTTATGACGGTTACCGATTCGGCCATCGGGCGTAGTACCCGAACAGTAATTGCTCCTTTGAATTGATGTGGTCCAAGAATCTCATGCGGGTTTGGGTGCCAACCATCGACAAGCCGATCGAGGTCTTCAGTTGCCACGGGCATTTTGTTACCCTTCGGCGACCCTTTCACTACTGCCGCACATGCACGATGTGGGCGACCTGCTCCCAAGGGGTTAACCGCACGTAGGCGCTCTGGCCCCAGGTCCAGGAGGTATCGGTTAGCAGGTCATGCGCGCTGAATAAGGATTGTGGATCAAGCCCGATTGCGGCTAGGTCCCACCACACGGTGGCCTCCTGGGTATGGTGCGGGTCAAGAGTGCACACTACTAACACAGTGTCGTCGCGATCTTGTTTTGAAAAAGCAATGATATTTGGGTTATCGCACTGGTGGAAACACAGTGAGCGTAAGTCCTGCAAGGCTTTGTGTTCCCTGCGAATTTTATTGATGAGCGTTAAGAGGGGAGCCAGACTACGGCCCTGCTCTATCGCCGCGTCCCAATCGCGCGGTCGATATTGAAACTTTTCGGTATCGAGATACTCCTCGCTACCGGGATGAAGAGCCACGTGTTCATATAACTCGAAACCACTATAAATGCCGTAGGTGGGTGACAGGGTTGAAGCTAGGACGGTGCGAATTGCGAAGGCGCCAGGCCCACCGTGCTGTAGATAACTGTGAAGAATGTCTGGCGTGTTCGTGAAAAAATTAGGGCGCATGTAGGCAGCGGCCGGGCCGGCAATTTCATTCCCGTATTCTTCAAGCTCTTGCTTGCTGTTGCGCCAGGTGAAATAGGTGTAACTCTGCTGGAAGCCGACCTCGGCAAGCGCCTGCATCATTGGGCGGCTCGTGAATGCCTCGGCCAAGAATATGACATCTGGATTATCTGCATTTATTGACGCTATGAGTCGATCCCAAAACCAGATGGGTTTGGTATGTGGGTTATCCACCCGGAAGATTCGCACTCCATGTGACATCCAAAATCGGACGATGCGTTCAATTTCGGCGTAAAGACCTTCGGGGTCATTGTCAAAGTTGAGCGGGTAGATGTCTTGGTATTTCTTGGGTGGATTCTCGGCATAGGCGACCGACCCGTCAGCGCGAGTGGTAAACCACTGCGGGTGAGTCTTAACCCAAGGGTGGTCCGGTGATGCCTGTAGTGCAAGGTCAAGGGCAATCTCCATGTCAAGTGAGTTGGCAATTGCAACAAATTCATCGAAGTCCGCAATGGTGCCAAGTTCTGGATGAATCGCATCATGACCGCCTGCGGCCGATCCGATTGCCCAAGGGGATCCAGGGTCTGAGTCAGTTGCTATCAGGTTGTTGTTTGGCCCTTTTCTATTTGTGAACCCAATTGGATGTATCGGCGGCAGGTAAACGACATCGAAACCCATTTCAGCGATGGGAGCTAGCCGTTTGGCTGCCGAAGTGAAGGTGCCTGAGATGGGGGGGTCAAGCAGAGCCCCTTCGCTACGCGCGACAAACTCGTCCCAGGCACCAAAGAGGGCGCGACGCCGTTGCACATTAAGTGGCCACGGACCGCTCGTGGTCAATTGCTCGCGGATTGGGGTTTCGTTCATTAAGGCGGTTACTCTGGGGTCGACCGCAGCGGCAAGGCGAACCGCTGGTGGTAGCGAGGTATTTCGCATCGCGGTAATCGCGGACATCAAAAGTGTTCTAGTTACGCCCCGCTGGTCGAAGGCAAGCGCTTGGTCCAACAGCAAGGCACCTTCAGTGAACTCGAGTTCAATATCTAGTCCGGCGAAAATTTTGATATTTGCACGCCGGAGCCACGTGCGCCAAGGATCACCCCAAGCTTCAATTGTGAAAGTCCAGTGGCCAATCTCATTCGGGCGGATGATGCCGGCCCAAGTGTCTATGCCAGCAGGATCCAGAAATACCCTTGAGTATTCACTTCCATCTGGACGGTGCAGTACCGCGGCCAGTCCAAGGGTGTCGTGGCCTTCTCGAAAGCAGGTGGCACGAACCCGAACGGCCTCATCAACTGCCGCCGCGGCAGGGCGACGGCCACTTAGTACGGATGGGCTGACTTCGGTGATGGCCAATCGGCCCACCAATAGTGGGGGTACGCCAAAAATTGAGGTCGGGTCTTTCGGCGCCGCAGCCATAATGGGTTAAGAGTACCGATGAAGAACAGAACTTTTATTGGCAGCGGGGCAATACCGAACTTTTCGTTCGGCGCTAAGCGCTAAGGCCCACCGCCCGGCAAAACCCTTCGAACACCCCACCTAGTTGCGGGGACGATTGCTACTCTTCATTGCCCTCAAAGCACCCACATAGCATCCCGGGCGAGTTGGAAGAGGGGTTTAGGGTGCCACCGATACCGGCGACACCGGGCCTTACCCAACCTACACCGAGTGCGAGCCGATCACTTGGCGCTGAACTAACTGGTGAATTAACGTTGGCATTTGGCATGGCACTCTCCGTTTCCAGTTCAATGGATGATTTAGTTAAACGATGACATCACAGTTCGGTTGTTAAGGCAAGGAGATGAGCTTCGTGGCTCAAGAATTGTCGGCGCTATCCTAACCGCACCCGAGCGATCCATGGCCCTACTTTTACCGAATATTGCTGCACGGGTTGGTCTTGGCAGGGCTAAGAATGCAAACGCTGTCAGACCCGGTACGTTTAACCGGTGCGAGCAATCCGTAGGTTCAACGTCCGGGCCGTACTTCCAGAATCCTTGGTGCCCCTGGAGGCTTTGGCCCATAACTTGCGTTGGTGCTGGAGCCCAAACACCCGCGACCTGTTTGCCGCCATGGACGACAAACTCTGGAAGTCATTGGGTCAAGACCCGGTTCGGCTACTCGGTGAAATATCGGCTGAGCGATTGGCCGAGTTGGCCGCCGACGAAGGCTACGTGGGCTGGGTGCGCGAGCGGGCCGACGATCTACAGAATTACCTCACCGCCGACCGCTGGTTCCAGGCCTTGGGCGCTGATGCCCCTGCTGGCATCGCTTATTTCTCACCGGAGTACGGCATTACGTCGGCACTCCCGCAGTACTCTGGCGGCCTTGGGATTTTGGCCGGCGACCACCTGAAGTCAGCGAGTGACCTAGGCGTTCCGCTAATTGCGATCGGTCTGTTTTACCGCGCTGGATATTTTCGCCAGTCGCTTTCGACCGATGGATGGCAACAGGAGCAGTACCCCTTATGCGATCCAGACGGCAGTCCGGTGTCGCTGTTGCGTGAAGCTGATGGCACCTCGGTAAAAATTTCAGTGGGCTTGCCGGGAGGACGCAAGATTTGGGCGCGCATATGGATAGCGCAGGTCGGGCGCGTGCCGTTGCTGATGCTGGACTCCGATGTCGAGGAGAACGCTTCAGCCGAACGTGACGTCACCGATCGGCTGTATGGCGGTGGCGGGGAGCACCGGTTGCAGCAGGAGATGCTGCTTGGCATCGGCGGAGTGAGAGCACTACGCGCCTACTGTCGGCTAACCGGGCGCACCGCACCCGAGGTATTTCATACCAACGAGGGTCACGCAGGATTCCTCGGTTTCGAGCGTATCCAAGAATTACTCTCGGAAAATTCTGACATGGGCTTCGATGAAGCCCTTGAGGTTATCCGCGCGGGCACGGTATTCACGACTCACACACCGGTGCCTGCAGGTATTGACAGATTCCCTCGCGAGCTGGTCACCCAGTATCTGGGTGGTGCAAATGGCGAAGCCAAGTTGCCGGTCGAGCGAATTATCGCGTTGGGTGCCGAGACGTACCCTGGGGGCGATCCCAATGTATTTAATATGGCGGTAATGGGCTTGCGCCTTGGGCAGCGCGCAAACGGTGTTAGCTTGCTACACGGTCGGGTTTCACGAGAGATGTTTTCGGGGCTGTGGCCAGGCTTCGATGCAGGAGATGTGCCCATCGCGTCCATCACTAATGGTGTACATGCACCGACGTGGGTGGCCCGCGAAATTTTGGATATTGCCGCTAAAGCGCTCGGCCCAGATCAAGGCGATGAAGCCAGCGCATGGGAAGTGATTTCTCAGGCCAATGATGAGCATTTGTGGGGCATCAAGCGGTCATTACGTGAGCAGTTAATAGTGATGGCACGTGAGCGTTTGCGTGACTCTTGGATAAATCGTGGTGCCAGCGAGATGGAATTGAATTGGGTTGACGATGTCTTGGATCCTGATGTTCTAACTATCGGGTTCGCCCGTCGGGTGCCCTCCTACAAGCGTTTGACGTTGATGCTTCGTGACCCAGAGCGATTACGCGCCCTGCTACTGGATCCAATACGACCTATTCAATTGGTGATCGCGGGTAAGTCTCATCCAGCAGATGACGGTGGGAAACGGTTAATTCAAGAGTTGGTTAAATTCGCCGACGAGTTAGATGTACGTCATCGCATCGTGTTCTTGCCCGATTACGACATCAGCATGGCAACTTTGCTGTATCCCGGATGCGATGTTTGGTTGAACAATCCGATCCGACCCCTTGAAGCCAGCGGAACTTCGGGCATGAAAGCTGCCCTTAATGGCGCTCTAAATCTATCAATTCTTGATGGCTGGTGGGATGAATGGTTTGACGGGCAAAATGGCTGGGCCATCCCAACAGCTGACGGTATTGATGACCCCGATCGTCGAGATGATATCGAAGCAGCTGCCCTTTATGACCTAATTGCAAACTCGGTTGCTTCAACTTTCTATGATCGCGACGCGCATGGTCTGCCACGAAATTGGATTGCGATGGTGCGGCACACCCTCGGTACTCTTGGGCCAAAGGTTCTCGCAAGCCGCATGGTGCGTGAGTACGTGACCCGTCTATACACGCCAGCTGCGATCTCATCGCGTGAGATGCGCCTGAATTGTTATGCACTAGCGGTCGAGGTGTCGTCTTGGAAAACTCATATCCGCGCCAATTGGCCCGAACTGAAGATTGATCACGTCGAGTCACACGGTGTGGGGGAGGCGGTTCTGCTTGGTGCTCAAATAATGGTTAAGGCCTTTGTTTCGCTGGCGAATCTGACGACCGATGACGTTGTAGTTCAGATCGTATTCGGCCGGGTTGATGCTGACGAGCAGATTGTGAAGGCAGGTCATTCTGTAATGGCTCCCGTTGAGCAGTACGAGAGCAATCGTTGGCAGTATCAAATTTCCTTGCCGGTGGAGCAAAACGGCCCATTCGGCTACACCGTTAGAATTCTGCCGAGGCATCGCGGATTAGCAACCCCAGAAGAATTGGGCCTGCAAGTACTGGCTTAAGGAATTGCGATCAACTCTGAGGAGTTTGAGAGTTCGCCCCTAGGTCTTTCGTCATTTACTTCGAATACGAGCATGCTATGCGGCACCATCGCTAAACTGCGTCCTGCTAATTCGCTGGTGCGCGGTACTGCAGAATCTTGCTCGGTATCGATAACTCGATGGTAGCTGGATCCGTATGGGTCACCAGGCAAGTTGAATGTTTGCGCTTCTTGGCCCGCGTGCATCAAGACGAGAAATGATTTGCCGCCATCGACCCCAGCTATGAACATTCCTAGGGTGCGCGAATC
>CAEZWW010000019.1_pt1 | contig 10913 bp, 9 predicted proteins | sample 7265091 | NCBI WGS metagenome assembly CAEZWW01 (sample SAMEA6813892, study PRJEB35770) | uncultured Actinomycetes bacterium | biome: Freshwater; feature: Freshwater reservoir; material: water | place: Czech Republic | collected 2015-11-04 | depth 0.5m m
GAACTCTGCATCTAAAGCGCTCGGCGGTGGGGTCATGCCCAGTCTCTCCGAGGCTATGTTGGGTGTTGATCCAGGCCAGGTAGCAAAACACTTAGGCGTTGGCATTCAAGCCGGTGCGTGGATGGCCAAGGAAGCTGCCGGCGAAAAACCAACCGACGTGGCGGGCGAAGCTCGTAAAGACTACGTAGCTGCAGATATGCAACGAATGGTGGCCCGCAAAAACAAGACGGGCATGTTTAAGTCCGCAGCTGTTAAGGCGCTGGCCGCAAAGAAGCTCGGCGATGCGGTTCAAGATGGAGGGCATCGGGCAACATACGAGGGCACGATGGAAGAGTCTGAGAAGCTTAATGAGGCGCGCCCTGAAACCAGCGGCCTGACAAAAGCAATGCAGATTGCCGCTTTGCCAGGTCAGGCGCTCAACAAAACTGGCCAAACAATCACGGGTGCAGATGGTGAAGAAGACCTACTTAAGGGCAACCTGAAAACTGCAGCAGCAGTCTCCGCCTTAGGCCTCGGCACCCAAGCAGCCACAGCTGGCCTAGCAACCGCCGGCCATATTGTGGCTCCAGGATTGGGCGGCATCACAGCGTCCACCGCGGTTAAAGGCACCGGGTATGCAGCCAGGGCCGCCGGAACACTGCTATCAAAACCCTTCCAATGGATGGGTGGCAATAAACAAGATCAGGCTGACGCCTTCGACAAACACCTTGACGGCGGCAGTGCCGAAGAGCGCGACGCCGGCACCGCCCAGACCCAAGCCGGCAGCATTTTGCATCGAGGTTTTAGGTCACGGGGTCAAGCAACCGGTGAAGGTGGCGTTGGCTGGGAGAAGTCCGGTGCTAAAACAGCAGACCCCGCCCCGGTCGCCGGCGAAAGCTATAAAGAGGGCGGCATCACCGGCTGGCTTAAGGGGTTGTGGAGCTCAGGTAAGCACCAAGCTAAGACCGAGGCTTCACATGCTGTCGATGACGTGAAGACCACCGCACTTAATGCGCGCAAGACTGCCGTTGACGCCAAGGATTCAGCCAAGGGATTCGGCAGCAGGATCAAGGACACACTCTCCTCATGGTGGTCGAAGTTGACCGGTCCCAAAAAACCGGCTGAAGAGGATCAAGGCGTAGAGATGACCTCAAGGTAATTGCACCCGGCCGCAGAGCCACTGACAAGAAGGTGATTCACCTGGCGCTGTGCATGCCGGTCGCGTGAAACCGCAAATGACCAGATATTTCAACAGATCCTGATAGCGTTCAGGAATGCGCACCCGAATCGCGGCCATGATCGCTAACCCACTGCTCACCCTGGCTCTAGCCACTTCATCTTTTGCCGCCACCACTTTATTGGCCCCTGCCGCCATGGCCGCCAACACGACAACTATTACCTTCAATGTGGTCGGCTGCGACGGTTGCACCATCCAGCCCGCGCAGTGGCTCAAAGGTAAATCGGGTGCGCCCTACGAGGGGAAAACTGTCACGGTAGTCAATGGTGTTGCGACCGCAACTGTGCCAACGGCAAAAACTAAAGGCATGAGCTTTAACTTCACCGCGCCTTGGGCCGTCAATCAAAATGCACTGCAGAACATCGTCATTCAATATAAAGGTGTCCCCGCCGGAACCCTGCCCACGCGAGCGGAGGCACTTGATTCAACGAAAGCATCGGGTTGCTGGGCCGGTACCAAATCTGGGAATGTCACGATCCAGGTAAACGTTGGACGAGTGACCATGGAGGGCTTCCCGGCAAGTGTCGGTAAGGGGCCGTACCCGCTGGTTTATGTCGTACCACCTATAACGGCCCAAAAAGTATTTGAACCGACATACAAGGGCACGATCGGCAATCAGCAAGGTGCCTTGCCATGTGAGGGAAGTTAAACACTTCATTCCGGATTATGGATCTTTGATGGCAGATACTGAATTAGTAGTCCTGCTTTATCCTGACGGAACAGTGGCGGGCAGCCTGGATAAGTCACTCGTCCACCACAGCGAAACTCCCCTGCACCTCGCGTTCTCCTGCTACGTCTTTGACACTGATAACCGGCTGCTGATGAGCCAGCGCGCACTATCGAAGTTAACGTTCCCCGGGCTTTGGACCAACTCAGTCTGCGGGCATCCACTTCCCGGCGAAACAGTTGAGGCGGCAGCTGCGCGGCGCTGCAAAGACGAACTCGGCCTAGTGCTAACCGATCTGCGGCTTATCCTGCCAACATTTGCATACCGAGCCGAAATGAATGGGCTCGTCGAAAATGAAATGTGCCCGGTATTGATGGCGATTGTTGCCCCAGGTGCATTGACTACACCGGACCCAGCCGAAGTCGAGGCCACCAACTGGGTGCCCTGGGCCGAGGTCGTGCGCGATACCCAGAGCGGGACCTTGGCCTTGTCCCCTTGGTGCCTGACGCAAATTGACTTGTTAGACCAACTCGGGCCTGAGCCGGCCGGCTGGCCGACTGGCGCTGTTGAGTTACTACCTGCGGCCCTGCGCACGGATGGCGACATTCATACCTAGCCTCGGACTCATCCACACCGCAATCGGGGGTTTCACCACCTCCGAGCTTGCTGGCGTTCAAACTGCCTAGAGGTAGTATTAGAAATATGTTGAATTCAAACGTAGGTATCTGGGGCAATGGTAATTGGCTAGATCCTGCTCGCCGAACAGAGGCGTGCGAGGTGGCAGCGGAGATAGAAGAACTCGGTTACGGAAGCCTCTGGCTCTCCGCGGGTTTTGGTGAAGGTATGCCGAGTGTGTTCGGTGATCTCTTGGCAGCAACAAAGCACATGACAGTAGCCAGCGGCATTTTAAGTATTTGGCACTCCACCGCCGCCGATACGACCAGCGCCTTTAACTCCCTCGAGCAGCTGCACCCTGGCCGATTCTTATTGGGATTGGGCGCCAGCCACGGCCGCATCGTTGAGGCGTCAAACCAAACCTATGAGCGGCCATTCAGCCGCATGGTCAACTACCTAGATGAGCTAGATGTGCAGCAACCATCGGTGCCACATGACCGGCTTGTGCTGGCGGCACTCGGCCCGCGAATGCTGAAATTGGCTTCGGAACGCTCCTCGGGTGCGCACCCGTATTTCGTACCTGTTGAGTACACCGCTTTTGCTCGCGAAGTGATGGGCTCGAATGCGCAGTTGATACCTGAGCAAGGAGTGGTGCTCGAGACGGATCCGCAATTGGCTAGAGCGATTGCTCGAAACCACATGGAGCTCTACCTAGGGTTGCCCAACTACACTAATAACTTGATCCGCCTTGGGTTCAGTGAAGATGACATCCGCGATGGCGGCAGTGACCACTTAGTTGACGCCATAGTCGCTTGGGGCGATCTCGACGCAATAGCCGAGCGGGTTGCCGCCCAGCTCGCGGCGGGCGCAGATTCGGTCTGCGTGCAGGTATTGAACGGTGACTCATCCGAATTTCCACGCCAGCAGTACAGTGACTTAGCAAAGGTGTTGTTCTAACTCACTTTGTGTACGTACAGGTGGATTGTCAGGGGTGCCAACTAGTTTGGTGAAATGAATCCAGAGGTAATGCCATGAATGGTAAGAGTTGGTTGACCGGCTCGTTCCTCGTCGGGATCTGCAGTCTCGCCCTGGCGGTACCCGCTTTCGGTGTTGACGCCGATCCGACCCCCGCACCGATCCCGAGTGCTAGTAGCACTCCAGTTCCAGAGCCGACACCTACCCCAACACCTAGTTCGAGCGCAACTACGACTACCCCGTTACCGCATGAGATCTTGATGGCCACGCCTTCAGCAACACCAACCCCCTCGACGAATTCTTATGGTGAGGTATGCCCGACCGTTTACGGCTCATGGACCCGCGGCTGCCCAACCGTGCCAAACCCCGATCCGGGCTGTGTCACCGGTCGCGGCCTATGCCCAGGTGAGCATGCCGGGTGGGCGCTGGTTGATGAAAATGGCAACGTCACCGGAGGCGTAATAGTTTGTACTCCAGAAGTCTGCGGGGCAAACAGCCCGCTGGTACCAGGCAACCCGGGCTATGGCGGAGGCTACTGGGCCGGCCAGCGCCTTGTTTTGCAAACTGTGCAGGATCCAGTCGAGGCGGCCGCCGCCGCAAATGGCATTGGTAATGTCGCTGGTTACAGCAGCGGGGCCCGCTACAACTTCGCAACCGGGCAGTGGACCCTCCAAGCTGGTAACGACACCTACAACATGGCAATCGCCTACCCATCGGGAAGCGATCATTTGACATTAATCTACGGCGGGTCTGAAGAGACACCAGCCACTTCAAGCACTCGGCCCGGTGGCACGCCAAGTGGTGAGCCAGGTGAGGAACCACAGGCGCCGAGCGCAACTTGGATTGCTCTCAGTCAAAGTTTTGTACCGCCAACCACATTGCAGGCAGAGTATCCAGTGGTGATTACCGAAGCGGCCGCTGAGCGTCGCATAGACCTGGCCGCCCAACTCGTTTCTTCACTCGGCTACGGCCAGATTGGGTCGGCGGTTGACCAGGCCAAGCGCTTGCAGTGGGTATATATCTGGTCAGGGCTGCGCGCCCTTCCCGAAGATGAGCGCGCCGCGGTGCGTGAAGATCTTCGGACCACCGCTATCAATAGTGGAGCCGAGCGAGACTTGGTGACCATGGCAGCAGGTTTGACTCGGCTGGATCTAGCCACCACTGTCGCACAAGCGGTAACCGATGGATCCTCATCGGCGACCACACCGGCACAACAGATCAGTTGCATTAATGCGCTGACTATTGGCCGCGTGCGGGTCGCACGCGCTGCCTGCACTTCATAGCTCAGGCTCTAAACACTCGACTTATCTAGCGGTGACTCGAGCGCCTTGGTAATTGTCTCGACGAATACCTCAAAGGGCTGGGCCCCAGAAATCCCATATTTGCGATCAAAAACAAAGAACGGAACCCCGGTTGCACCAAACTGCGCTGCCATCTCGAGGTCAGCCGCCACCGCACTTCGATACGAGCCAGCGGTAATTACCTCACGTGCACCTTCAGTATCCAAACCAGCAGCGCTCACGAATGCCATTAGTTCATCGACAGTGAATATCGGACGCGCATTTTCGAAATAGCCACTGAAAATCCCTTCGAGGAGCGCTTGTCCGCTGCCCTGCTGTTGCGCCCACAAAATCAACTGGTGAGCCACAGCGGTATTACCTCTTTGAGTTTCAAGTAAGCGCATTGTCAGGCCTTCGGTTGCCCCCGCTGAGTCAACCTGCCCGAGCATGCTCCTTACCCCCGCCGGATCCAAGCCGTACTTGCTCGCCAACAAATCGACCGTGAGCCCACCTTCGGAAATCGCCCCGGGATCGAGTTGAAATGCTCGATGAACGACTTCAAGTTCAGATAGCTCCGGCAGTGCCGCGATTGCCCGTTCCAGCCGCCGCTTGCCGATGAAACACCAGGGGCAAACAACATCCGCCCAAACCTCAATGATCACGCATCAAGCCTAACGGGGCTGCTGCAGAAAGTTCCATTGAACCCTAGGTAAATGGCGTTTTGTGACGTACCGTTGAACTAGGTGCCCGTTCGGGTATTGACCCATCAAGTGATTGGAGCATCAAATGCCAAGTGTCAATATTGCGACACCAGCAAGTTCAGCGCCAACCGATCGGCTCGCACTCGGTGTAGTGTTATTGCGGCAGGATATGGCCAGTATCAGCGGCACCGCAAACCCATCTTGGAACAGCCATCCTTGTATCTGCTTTGAGGGTAGTGACGAGTAAACTCCCCGCGGGCTACGACGTGTGTTGGGTTGTTACAAGAAAAATGTCGATATATATTTATAACAACCCACCACTCAACTAATAGCTTCACGACTACAAGATCGGAGCATCAAATGCCAATTATCAATGTTGCGGCACCCGCAAGTTCAGCGCCAACTGATCGGCTTGCACTTGTTATTGCATCGGTGCGCCCAGGTGTGGCAGGTAACAGCGAAACCCTCAGCCCATCGGGCATGTACATCGGGGGGCAGGTATGCAATTGCTTTGGGGGCACTAACGACTAGAACGATCCGCCGCCACCACCGCCACCACCGCCACCACTGAAACCACCGCCACCACTGAAACCCGAATCACTTGAGCGTTCGGTCATGCCCGAACTGAAGTTAGACTGCATGCTCGATGACCACCCGTGCATCGCGTACATGCTGGCTACATAGATCCCATAGTTCTGCAGCTCTTCTGGGCGAAGGTCAGGGAAGTTCTTCATCCAAGTATCTTCGAGCCCAAGTACCACCGCATACGGCAAGAAAGTTGCAAATATGGCGGCCGGGGGTAGATTAATCTTCTGGGCGAAATCGCGGCGGGCATCTGCCGAGTCCGAATTAAGTAGGCGCTTGAACCCTTCAACCTCACCCAAAAATGCCGCAGAAACTTTTGTCTGTTGGCGGGGGGTGATGATGGCACCGGCAATACCGCCGAGCAAAAGCCCCAGCCCGATGATCGCTAGCCCCGATCCGCTGGCGAAGGCGCCAGCGAAGACAAGCGCCACCAACCCCGCGGCAAGCATGAGACCACCTAGCAGGGCGAGTAACTTGTAAGGCCGATCAGGTACATCACCAAGCGGGTTGTAACGACCTGATGTGGAGGCGTCAGCAGCCAATGTACTTGAAAGCGAAGAGGTAGCCGCCGCAAGAATCTCGTCGTACTCACCGATTGTTGCAGTTGGCGCGCCCTTGAAGATCGCCGCGAGCAGGGCGGTCTCCCAATCGGCCAGCTCATCTTTGCCGGTGCCCGTCCAGCTCAGCTCCATGCCACCGCCTTTGAACAGGCCTCCAGCTTGTTCCTTGACGGTGATGTGACCGCGCGCCGCTAGGTCTAGCAGGGTTGCCGAGTAGCCGCGGGTGTCAACCGTGCCATCAATTCCAGCTTGTACTTGTGCAGGCCGCAAGCCCTGCGGTGGCTGGTAACGCACCGGGGTAGCACCGAGTATGACGCCAGCACTAGTGCGCCGGCGCATAACCGCAATCACGATTGGTGCGACTAGGCCAGCTGCACCAAGTAGTAGGAACAGCGGTAATAAAGAGGCGGCCCGATCCATCTCCGCGACTCTTGGATCAGCGACGATATTTGGAGTCGGCATTTCGGTGAACCCGGTTGGTGACCAACCGAGCACACCGGTCAAGCCTCCACCTGCGCTGAGATCAGCCACCATAACTACGGCAGCCTGCGGGCCAACATTTTCTTGGACCACGCACTGACTCGTTGAGCCCTGGGGGCCGGCGTAGCAATTCGAAACCAAGGCCGGGGTCGGCCCCGTTATCGCCGCACTGCCTCGATAAATCGGAAATGGCCATTGGGATCCGATGAAATCCCAATAGAGCTCAATGTCACCTGCGCTGATCCCTGGTGGTGAATCCGCCGTGAGGTCACTTGCTTCGATGACATCCAATGCATCGGTCACCCGGTAGGAGATCACGAAAGTGTGAAGGCCTTCGATCGGGATATTTGGATCGCCGATTCGCAGGTTAATAAAAGACTCAGACTTGGACTGCTCGTACATAACGTCAGCGCCGTCGCGACTAATTGATTCGATTTCGACACCGTAGGTGCGAATGTCACCATTAGATAGCGCATCTTGCAGTGGGATATCGCGGAGGATACCGCGATGGATCTCGTCGGTGCCGGGGTCGTAGACGATAGTTTCGGTGATCAACATGTCGGTATTTGGCTGCACCTGAGCAACGACGTCGTAGGTGATGATCGATTCCCACGGGTTAATCGATGGGTCAGCAGTTGGCGCACTGGCGGCCGATGCAAAACCAGCCGACAGTGCGAAAAGTGAAGCAGCCCAAATTGCTACGAAACTAAAGCGGCGTGAGACCACCTGTTAGAACTCAACCTTTGGCACGGCCCGCTTGGTTTCATCGGTCTCGGCGTAGACCGAACGCTCGGTAACCTTGGCGATACCAGCGAACCACATCGCCGGAACCGTGACGACAGCGGTGTTAAGCGTAACCACGGTGTCGTTATAGAACTGGCGCGCGAACTGCAGTTGGCTTTCGATCTCAGAAAGTTGCACCTGGAGTAGTCTGAAGTTTTCGGTCGCGGTCAGGGCGGGGTACGCCTCTGCTACGGCAAACAACTTGCCGAGCGCTTGGGTCAACATCCCGTCTGCCTCAGCTTTTGCCTCCAAGCTCTGCGCCTGCATACCAGCAGTACGAGCCTGGGTAACGGCCTCCAGGGTTGATGACTCGAAATCCTTGGCCCCTTGCACGGTTGACACCAGGTTTGGGATCAGGTCAGCTCGTTTGGTAAGCAAAGTATCGATGTCACCAAGGGCACCGGTGCACAGCAGATTCAGGCGGCGCAACTTGTTGAACTGGCTGAAGCCGACTAGCACCAAGATTACGACGAGAACCAAGATCAAAATAAGAACCCAGGTCATTTATCTACCTTCCCGTAGGCCCTAACGGTAACACCGATGGCGGATTTGGGTCAAAGTAATTCCCCTCCGGTGAGGCAGGTCAATTGGCCTGCCCCTGTTCAGATACATTTGCGTGCTAGCCGCGAAATCCTGCGGAATTTCCTCAAAATCTGCGGTAACAGCCTTGAACCGAGGGGAAGGCCTTCTATGACACCCTCTGAGCCAGCGGTAGGCACCGTCGGTGCCTTTGAAAGCCTCAAAGTGCCACCCCGAAATCCTGCTGCCGGAGCAACCGGCGAAATCCAAGAGTTTCTCGCCACAAACCGCTATTTCACGGTTGTTCTGGACGATGACCCCACGGGGTCGCAGGCGGTGCACGGGATTGATGTCGTGCTCATCCCCGAGGCTGGTGAAGTCGTTCGGGCCCTGCGCGAAGGCAACGGTTCGTGTTTCGTTCTCACCAACACTAGGAGCCTGCCTGAAGGTGAGGCCATAGAACTCACCTCGAACTTGGTGCGAAATATCCTCGAGTTGTTGCGCGAAGACAACGTTGTGGTTCGTTTCGTGAGCAGAAGTGACTCCACGCTCCGCGGGCACGTGATCGCCGAAATTGCCGTGCTAGAAAAAGCACAGGTTCAGTCAACTGGGCAAGGCTTCCAGGCAATCCTCTTCGCACCTGCATTTATCGAGGCGGCGCGAATGACCGCAGGTGATACACACTGGGCCAAAGTTTCAGGTGAGATGCGCCCGGTAGCTGAAACGGAGTACTCAAAGGACTCATCTTTCGGCTATGCCAACTCCGACCTACGTGATTTCCTCGAGGAGAAAAGTAAAGGTTCAATCAAGTCAGCGGATGTAGCGTCATTATCGCTGGAGGTTATCCGTCTTGGAGGCCCCGATGCCGTGGCCGAGATTCTTTTAGGAGTACCCGCAGGATCTTGGGTGATCGTGAACGCCATCGACTATTCAGATCTTGAGATTGTGGCCCTTGGTGTCACTAGGGCTGAGCGACTCGGCGGAACTTTCGTGTTCCGCAGTGGGCCATCTTTCGTGAAGCCGCTACTCGGCATTGAGACCGTTCCACCAGTTACCAAAGAGGTAATTTGGGCAGGTCTACCACCACGCCCCGACACAAACTCGCGAGGCTTGGTAATGGTGGGCTCGCATACTGCCCTTAGCACGAGCCAAATGGACTCCTTGCTCAATAACCGTTCGGTAAATCACTTGGTGGTTGATGTGGCACAACTATTGGTTAATGGCGCGGGACGCTTGGAGTACGTGAATGAAGTAGCCAAGCAAGCAATCGAGTCACTTCGGGAGAACATCACCTTGATCTCCACCAGTCGCACTGTGGTGCCAGGTGCCGACATAGCCGAAAACCTCGACATTGCAAGAAGTGTTTCGGCTGGTATGTCTCATATTTTGCAGCTAATCGCGGCACACTTCCCCGAATGGGTAATTGCAAAAGGTGGTATCACTTCACATGATCTTGCCGTGCATGGTTTGGGATTTACCCGTGCACGAGTGCTCGGGCAATCGTACCCCGGAAATATCTCAGTTTTTAGGCCACTAGTTGCAAGTTCGGATTGCCAGAGTATTCCTTATATTGTCTTTCCCGGAAACGTGGGCGATGAAAACACACTTACCCGCGCGGTGGAGATTCTTGAAGGGTAGGTACCGAACATTAGATGAAAGGGAAATCAGTGAACGTAGGATGGATTGGCTTAGGCGCCATGGGATTGCCAATGGCTTCGGTGCTCACGCGGGGCGGTTACCAGGTTACCGCCTTCGATTTGGATGCAGCCAAGGTAGCTCAGGTGGTCGAAGCCGGTGCGCTCTCTATGAGCCTGGAGCAAGTCGCTACCAATGCCGACATTTTGTTCGTGATGGTTGCTACCGGTTCTCAACTTGAATCAGTGCTCTTCGGCTCCGACGGGGCCGCGAAATTTATGGCGCCCGGCAGCGTGGTGATTATCACCGCGACCGTTGGAGTTGAAGTAGCGGTCAGCTGCGCGGAGCGGCTCAGCGAGTTGGGTATTGGCCTGGTAGACGCCCCAGTTTCAGGCGGCGTCGCGCGCGCCGAAGCCGGTGATTTGCTTTTCATGGTCAGCGGAAGTTCCTCCGATAAAGCCAAAGCAATGCCACTGATTAATCTGATGGCTCGAGAGGCGGCCGACTTCGGTGAAATCCCTGGTGATGCACAGAAAGCCAAACTGGTAAACCAACTGCTTTGTGGGGTTCACATAGCCGTTGCTGGTGAAGCGCTTGCTTTTGCCGAATCCCTGGGCCTCGATGCTAATCAGTGCTGGTCGGCATTGCGCGGAGGCGCCGCAACCTCTTTTATGTTCGAAGACCGGGGCCGCCGAATGGTCGAAGGGCCCCAAGAAATTGTGCGAAGTGCACTTGGCCTATTTGTTAAAGACCTCGGCCTCGTTACTGCTGAGGCGGCCGCCCACTCCCTCGGGACACCACTGGCGAGTGCTGCACTTGGGTTGTTCGCGCAAGGGCGCGATGAGGGCCACGAACGCGAAGATGACTCCGTAGTAATAGAGATATCACGAAAACAAC
>CAEZWW010000021.1_pt1 | contig 10651 bp, 9 predicted proteins | sample 7265091 | NCBI WGS metagenome assembly CAEZWW01 (sample SAMEA6813892, study PRJEB35770) | uncultured Actinomycetes bacterium | biome: Freshwater; feature: Freshwater reservoir; material: water | place: Czech Republic | collected 2015-11-04 | depth 0.5m m
GATGGCAACCGGTGACCTACTTATTGGCTGGTTACTCCTCCGCCAAGCCGAGGTGGCAGTTGCAGCTCTTGCAGCGGGCGCCTCAGATCGCGATCGACCCTTCTATCTCGGAAAGATCGAGACAGCCAAGTGGTTCGCGCGCAATCGACTACCGCTACTGGCAGCCGAAAGGGCAGTGGCCGAAGCAACCACCCTTGAAGTCATGGAACTGACCGAGGAATCCTTCTAAGCCCCCAAGGCTCGTAGAATAAGTGCATGCTATTGCGCCGCTTGTTTTTCGTTTTCGTTTTCGGCGCTCTCGCCATGTTATTGGGTGTCACTACGGCAAGTGGGCACTCGCAGTTGGTTTCATCAGACCCCGCCGATGGTTCGGTGCTTAGTGCACCACCTACTCAGTTAGTGCTGACTTTCAATGAGGCACTTCTTAAAGAAGCCGTAGATGTGGCGATCGCCAACGCCGCCGGAGATGTCGTCAGCGGCGACGTCGCCACGGTGGTGGGCGCCATCGCGACCATCCCATGGCCGGCTGATTTGCCTCCCGATAATTACTCGGTTTCCTACCGAGTCGTCTCTGATGATGGGCATCCGATCACCGGCTCGATTGGGTTTTCCTACACGTCGAACAGCAACACGCCATCGGCCGCATCGCCCGAAGTAACGCCCGAAGTGTCGCCAACATCGGGTCCCGCAACCGGTTTCCCAATAGGACTCGTTGGTCTAATTCTCGCTCTAGCCGCCACAATCACCGTCATCATTCTGGCAAGGCGCACACGTCGATGAGGCAGACAGCCACGGAGCGCGCACCGCACAACACCACGGCGCCACCACTAGGTTTTGGTGCTATCTCCTTGCTTGCCGTTGCCCTGGTGGTGCTGGCGGTTTGCGCGCTCGCAGTTTCTTTAGTGGTAACGGGCGGCGGGTATGAATCACCAGCCGCCGGGCTCTCAGATCCTGGCCCACTTGTTGCCTGGGGGGTTCCAACACTGCGCCTACTTACTGAAATCGCTGCCCTAGCAACTATTGGTTGGCTACTTGCTGCTTGCCTACTTGATCCGTCGGGTAAGGACGGTGTTATTTCTAGGGTGGGGCGATCAGATGCCGTTCGGGCCTCGATAGCCGCACTCATCTGGTCAGTACTAGCTCTGGCCCAGACGTTCTTCGTTCTCGCCAACATTCTTGGTATCACACTTAGCCAAGCGTTCAATCCTGCTATTTTCGCGACGTACGCGGGTGATATTCCGGCAACCCGCGCCCTGATGATAATGGCGCTGCTGGCCTTCATCGTCTCTTTCGGCGCGTTCATCACTTCAACCATCGGCGCTGAAGCCGGGTGGCTGATTGTTGCTTTGGTCGCGGTCTCGCTACCGGTGCTCGGTGGCCACGGCTCTGGCCTCGGTGATCATGCGCTAGCCATTACCGCCGGCACTACCCATATTCTTGCGGCCGTCATTTGGGTCGGAGGCCTGATGGCGCTGGCACTTCATGCCGCCCGACGCGATGGATCCTTGCAGCAGTCACTTCAGCGATTCTCCGCAATTGCCCTCATCGCTATAACACTTTTAGCACTGAGTGGTATCGCGAATGCATACACGCGACTTGAGTCACTGGATCAGTTATTCAACACCGGCTACGGTCAAGTGGTTTTCACCAAAGCGCTACTGATCATCAGCCTTGGAATCATCGGCTGGGTGATGCGTCGACGACTTATTTCGGGCCCCAAAAAAACCTTTGGGGTGGCCCTCTTCGCTCGAATTGCCGGGCTCGAACTAGTCATCATGATGATCGCTGTCGCCCTAGGCGTTTCTCTCGCTTCAAGTGCCTCACCGAGACTGCAAACACCATTCAACTCCTTTGGCGAAACGTTGCTCGGATTTGCCTACCCACCGCCACCGACCGTGCTCACCGTTGGCCTGGGTTTTCGCCTAGAGCCACTGTTTTTGACTCTCGGAATCGTTGGCGCAGCGCTCTATTGCATCGGCGTAGCGCGCCTTCGAAAGCGCGGGGATAAATGGCCTTGGGGTCGGCTAATAGCTTGGTTACTTGGCATCGGCATCATGATTTGGTGCACGAACGGAGGTATTGCTACTTACTCGCAGGTTTCAGTTGGCCTCCACATGTTTCAACACATGACCTTGACAATGCTGGCTCCAATCATGTTGGTGCTTGGCGCCCCGGCGACACTGGCCCTGCGCGCAATAAAGCCCGGCAAAGGCTTCGACCGCGGCCCACGTGAGTGGCTCCTGTGGCTTTTGCAAAGTTGGGTAACCCGGATAGCAACCAACCCTTTCTTTGTGTTTTTCATTTATGTAATCGGGTTGTATGGCCTCTACATGACCCCACTCTTCGGCTGGCTGATGGGCAGTCACGCCGGCCACGTTGTCATGCAACTTCATTTCTTGGCTGCTGGTTACCTGTTTTATTGGATACTAATCGGCATTGACCCTCGGCCCAAACCACTGCCTTACTGGGCACGCCTACTCATATTGATGCTGGCGCTATCTGTACATGGATTCTTCGCGGTAGCGATGCTGATGTCCTCGACACCTTTGGCAATTGAGTGGTACGGCGTGGTGCAGCCAGATTGGATTGTTGATCCTCTCCGTGACACCTTGGTAGGTGCTCAGGTGGCGTGGGGGTTATCTGAGATCCCCACCACCATTGTTTTGATTGTTATTGCGGTGCAATGGTCGCGAAGCGATGAGCGTGAAGCAAGACGGTCTGACCGAAAAGCTGAGCGCGATGGCGGAGTCGAACTAGCTCGGTATAACGAGCGCTTTGCCCGCTTGGCTGAACGCGATGAACAGGGCTAACATTTGTGAGTGCATCGGTTACTGATCACCGCCATGGCTCTCCTACTGGGACTGGCTCCCGGGGCAAGTGCGGCGCAGCCAGAAACGCCTGAGTGGTTCCCCACTCAGCTGGCACATATCGGTAATTCAAATCAAGTCATTGTGGTGACTGCATCAAAGTGGTCAGCGACCGAAGGCACCCTTCGCGCCTTTGAGCGTTCAGCTAGCGGCAAATGGGTTCAGGTGCTTGACGCCACCCATGCGCAGTTGGGCTACGGAGGGCTTGTGAAGGCCGATGAGCGTCAGCAAGGCACCGGCAAAACCCCAACCGGCACCTTTGCAATTGATACAGCATTCGGCAGGCTTCCTGACCCCGGGACCGCATTGCCCTATACCAAATTCGACCGTAACGATGCCTGGACTTACAACCCGAAGCAGCCCGCTACCTACAACCTCTTTCAGGATGCAGCTGTGAGGTGGGAAGGCTACGGAAACTACGTTGAGAGACTTTGGCAATACGGGGAGCAATACAACTATGTAGCGGTGCTTGACTTCAACTTGCCCAAGGGGGAGGTAACCGTCGGCCCCAACGGCATCCGCCGTACTTCGCCACCCGCTGATACTCGCCGTGGTGGCGGTATTTTTTTGCACGTGAGTAACGGGGGTAAGACAGCCGGGTGCATCGCGATCGCCCAATCACGAATGGCCCAAATAATGAAGTGGCTAGATCCAGAGCAACGTCCGGTGATTGTTATCGGTACGCTCGCAACTATCGACCAGATGTAGTACCTAGTTAACGTAATCTAATGTCTTTAAGTGCCGGGAACGTCTTCCTCCACTTTTCCGGCAATTCGGGATCAACCTCGACATAGATTATTTCCTCATTGCTACCACCACGGGCAACAACCGAACCTTTCGGGTCAATCACACAGGAGTGGCCGCCTAATTCAATACCAGGTTGAGCGCCCACCTCATTGCATGCGATTACCCACGCTTGGTTTTCAATTGCCCGGGCTTGGGTCAAAACATCCCAATGCTCAATTCGCGGAGTGGGCCAACCTGAGGTGACAACAAAAGTAGTTGCTCCGCCTTCGGTCAGCGCCCTGAAAAGTTCGGGGAAACGCAGGTCGTAGCAGGTGGCTAGACCGGTCGCGCCAAGTGGAGTATCGACAACTACGAGCTCCTCACCACTACTCATTAAAGTTGTCTCACCCCCTTCAAAACCAAATAGGTGGATCTTTCGATATGTTGCACGAAGGTCACCCTGCGGTGAAAAAAGCACACTGGTGTTGTAGTACGAACCATCATCGACTTCGCAAAATGATCCGCCATGCAACCAAATACCATGTTGTTTGGCCAAAGCAGCCATATCGGTAACTAGCGGGCCGTTGATCGGTTGCGCATGCTCACGTGCCGCCTCGATATCAAACGCCCCCACATGCCACAACTCAGGTAACACGACGAATTGTGCTTTCGTTGCCGCCTTGGATATCAGTTTCAGGGCGTGCGGAACGCGTTCATAAATCGGGTCGGCCGACGTACAGTTGAGTTGAATCAATGCCACTGTGACGCTCACAACCTAACCTTACCGGCCGCCCAGTACTTGACACCCCGATCTGCGATTACACTTTTAACACCGCGTTAGGAGACTAGTGAAGACTGCATTTACCAAAGCTGAGTTAATCGGGGCATCCCTCGAAGGCCTAACTCAGGTAGCTGATCTGGTTAGCCCGCTATCGGATGACCAGTGGCACGCCGACACCCCATGCCCTGGCTGGCAGGTGGCAGATGTTGTCGCCCACCTTGCAGATTTCGAATCTTTCCTGAGCGGCAACCCGCGGGCTGTTGTTGAGCCTAACTGGGCTAACTTGCCGCACGTGTTAAGCGAAACCGGAAAGTTCATCGAAATTGGGGTGCAGGCACGGCGCGATTATACAAAAACCGAGCTGGTTGCAGAGTTGCGCGAACTCATCGAGGTGCGTCGCACAATCTTGAACACTGATACCGGCGACTTGAACAGCCAGGTGCGAGGTCCATTCGGTGGGCCAATAACTCTTGAAAGAGCGCTAACGATGCGCGGATTCGACACCTGGATACATGAGCAAGATATTCGCGATGCCATCGGGCAACCGGGGGGCTGGAGCGGCTTGCCTTTTGAAGTTGCGTTAAGTACGTTGATAAGTGCCCTTCCGGTGGTCTGGGGGAAGAACTCCAAGCCACCCGTGAATGCAGTACTAAAAGTCGTTATTAGCGACCTAGCGAGCGAAGTGTTAGTCCGTTTAGATGATGACGGCCGCGCCCGTTTCATCGAAGTAGGGGAGCCCACGGTCCAACTAACAATTTCTGTTAGCGATCTAGTGCACCTCATGTGCGGGCGAGTTGACGCAAATAACCCAGAATTCTTGGAGCGGATAGACGTGACCGGGCCTGATGAATTGGTTCAACGGTTAATTGTTGGCATGGTTGTTACTCCGTAGCCCGCTCCATAAGAATTTCAACGGTAGGGTCGGCGAGGAAATTCGCCATACTCACTAGGGCTCTTGACCCAAGTGCTCCATCGATAACGCGGTGGTCGAAAGACATCGAAAGCTGCATGATGGGGCGCACTGACACCACGCCGTCAACAACCCATGGCCTATCCAGAATTCGACCGACTGCCAAAATTGCTGATTCCCCCGGATTGATGATCGGGGTACCACCATCGACACCGAAAACACCAACATTGGTTATCGTGATAGTGCCACCGGTGAGATCGGCAGGAGTACTGCGACCGGCGCGCGCGGTTTCGATAAGCGTGTGAATACTGCGGGCGAGTTCTGGTAATTCCATCGCACCAGCGGACTTAACCGACGGCACCAGTAATCCACGCGGTGTGTCAGCCGCAATACCAAGGTGAACATCTTGGTGGGTCAAAATATCCGCGCCCTCGGAAGTCTCTAGCCAGGTTGAATTGATTCTTGGGTACTTCTTAACCGATTGAATAACAGCAGCCGCCACAATCGTTAACGGCGTCACCCTAATTCCTTCAAATGCCCCGTGACTGCGTAGCCTCGCGACCAGCTCAAGGGTGCGAGACACATCGACTTCGACCCATTCAGTCACATGTGGCGCCGTGAAGGCTGAACGCACCATGGCATCTGCCATTGCTCGCTGCACTCCACGCACAGGTTGACGATCAGCACCGACCGAAGGTGCCTTTCCCTGATTGGGGGCATGACCATTTTGTGCTGACCCCAGCACATCCTCGCGCGTTATTACTCCACCAACTCCTGTTGGCGTCACCGAATCCAAGGCCACACCAAGATCCTTAGCCAACTTGCGCACTAGTGGCTTAGCCCTAGCCGACGTTGCGGTTGCTGCTACTTGAGCCTGCTGGACATCAGTTTTGCGCGGCCTACGTCGGATTTCATGATCTACTTTGACTCCATAGCCAACCAGTACCGGTTCACGATCCTCAGTTTTAGCGGTCACCAAGATGGTTACGATCGGCGAGCCCACCGGAACAATTTCACCTTCAGGAACATGAAGGGTTTCGATCGATCCGGCATACGGGCATGGGAGTTCGACAACCGCTTTGGCGGTCTCAATTTCTACGATGACCTGATTGACCGAGACACTATCGCCGGGGCGCACCCGCCACTTGACGATTTCGGCTTCTGTCAAACCCTCACCTACATCGGGTAAATTGAATACCTGCTGCTGGCCGGTCATTTCAGTACCTCATCACTTGTTCAGCGGCCTCGATCACGCGATCGAGGTCTGGCAGGAAGTACTCCTCGAGCCGACTGGCCGGGTATGGCACATCAAAACCGGTAACCCTGATCACCGGCGCCTCAAGGCTGTAGAAGCACTTTTCACTTATACGAGCCGCAATTTCAGCTCCGACACCGCCACTCTTCGAAGCCTCGTGAACTACAACTAGCCGACTTGTTCGTTCAACCGATGACGCTAGGGTCTCAAGATCGAGTGGTGATATCGACTGCATATCGACTACCTCGAGTGAGATGTCGGTGCTCGCCTCCGCAGCTTCAAGGCAGGTTCGCACCATCGGCCCATAGCAGGCCACCGTGACATCGCTTCCGGTGTGCACCACTCGTGCCCGCCATGGATCAGCGACTGCACTTAAATCAAGAGCTGCCAGCGACTCATCAACTTCACCCTTATCCCAGTAACGGCGCTTCGGCTCGAAATAAATGACCGGGTCGTTACACGCGATCGCTTGTTGAATGGTGAGAAACGCGGCCTGCGGGTCCGCGGGTGTTAGAACTCGTAGGCCAGCCGTATGCGCGAAGTAAGCCTCCGGCGACTCACTGTGATGTTCGACCGCCCCGATACCGCCGCCGTACGGGATACGAATCGTGATCGGCATTACTATCGAACCGGCCATTCGGCGATGGAACTTCGCAACCTGGGAAACAATCTGATCGAAGCCTGGGTATACGAAACCGTCGAACTGAATCTCGAGTACGGGCCGGTAGCCCCGCATTGCAAGACCCACCGCCGTTCCGATTATTCCGCTTTCCGCAAGTGGTGCATCCATTACTCGATGCTCGCCGAAATCTTTTTGTAGGCCATCTGTCACGCGGAAAACACCACCAAGGCGCCCGATGTCCTGACCGAAGAGAATCACTTTCGGGTCACGCTCCATTGCTTTACGCAACCCTGCGTTAATTGCCTTAACCATCGTTAACTCGGACATTACCTAGCCCACCGAATCCTGGAAGGAGGACAAATACTCCAACATTTCTGATCGCTGCTCATCAATGCGCGCATGAGGCTCGGCATAAACGTCATCAAACATTGATTCGGGGCGCGGTGGGACCATCGCACGCACACCGTCACGAATATGTTCGGCTAACTCTTCACCCTCCTGTTCAATTTGATCGAAAAAGGATCGATCGGCAATGCCTTGACGGGCTAGGTAAACCTTCAAGCGCTCAATTGGATCACGAAGCCGCCAAGTCTCGAGCTCACCCGCGAGGCGGTAGCGGGTCGGATCATCCGAAGTTGTATGCGCACCCATCCGATAGGTGTACGCCTCAATCAATGTCGGGCCATTACCTGTGCGAGCCCGCTCAAGTGCGACCTTAGTTACGGCCATGACCGCAAGGATGTCGTTACCATCAACTTGCACTCCGGGAAAGCCAAATCCTGCTGCGCGCTCATAAATCTGAACATTGCTTTGGCGATCACGGGGTTGTGAGATCGCCCATTGATTATTTTGGCAGAAAAAAACAACAGGAGCAGAAAAAGACGCAGCGAAAACAAAGGCTTCGTTGACATCACCTTGCGCCATGGCCCCATCGCCGAAATAAGTAACAGCTACGTCCTCGGCTCCATCGAATTGAATCCCCATTGCATAACCAACCCCATGAAGTACTTGCGCACCAATAACGATCGAGTACGGGCCGCACTTATTCACCTGCGGATCCCAGCCTCCGTTTGTCACTCCCCGAAACAACGCCAATATTTCAAGTGGCGCTATCCCCCGACACCACGTGACCCCGTGCTCGCGAAAAGTTGGAAAAGCAAAATCATTCGGGGCCATGGCGCGTGCAGAACCAACCTGCGCGGCCTCCTGCCCAAGGCAGGGAGCCCACAAACCCAACTCGCCTTGACGTTGTAGCGCTGTTGCCTCAGTGTCGATTCGTCGTACGACAACCATGTCGCGGTAGAGGCCCCGGAGCTCAGAATCACTCAGGGTGATGTCGTAATCGGGGTGCGAAACTCGCTGCCCCTCCGGGGTCAGCAACTGGACAGCTCTCACGCGATCTTCAGCCATCAATCCTCCACGGAACTTCTTTGCACCAGGGGGGTGGGTGGCCAACACTCACAGGTCAAAGACTTAAACGCAAGATTACGGCAGATTCGAGGGGAAAAGCGTCTTTTGATAAATGTTCGTATGGCTTAGCGCTACCTTCGTGCGCCAATTAACTGAGTATGTGAGCTCAGCATGGCAAGTTGATGACGGATAGATGGCCCGACGTACGGCACAATGCGGTAGTGGTTGAACTAATTGAGAGTGCAATTCGGGTTTTCCTGCTCGATGACCATGAGATCGTCCGTCGCGGTCTTGCCGATCTAGTCTCGATTGAAGATGATCTCGAGGTAGTGGGTGAGGCCGGGACCGCAGCCGAAGCCTTACTTAGAATTCCGGCCGTGCGCCCCGATGTTGCTGTTCTTGACGTCAGATTGCCCGATGGAAGTGGTGTCGAAGTCTGCCGAGAAATTCGCTCACAAATGCCTGAGGTGCACTGCCTGATGCTCACCTCCTACGCCGATGATGAGGCGCTCTTCAACGCAATCATGGCGGGCGCTTCAGGCTATGTCCTTAAGGAGATACGCGGCATTGATCTAGTTAATGCGATCCGAAGGGTGGCCGCGGGTCAGTCACTCCTTGATCCTGCAGCCACTCAAAGAGTACTTGAACGTATTCGTGCCGGCGAACAGCACGACACCCGACTCGACAAACTATCCGATCAAGAAAAGCGCATTCTTGATCTCATCGGTGAAGGCATGACTAACCGGCAAATCGGCGAATCTATGCACTTAGCTGAAAAGACCGTCAAAAACTACGTATCAAGTCTGCTAGCAAAACTAAACATGGAGCGTCGAACTCAAGCTGCCGCACTGTCGGCCCGAATGCACGCCGAGCAGGAACGACCGCCGCAGTAACTAGGTGTTCGAGTTAGGCACCTGCCAAACCAACCGGGTGCCGCCTTCAGCCGACACCCGCTCAAGGGCAAAGGTGCCACCAAGGTCTTGAGCGCGAGCTGAGAGATTTGCCAACCCTGAGTGAGCGCTGAACCCATCCGGATTTATGCCGACACCATCATCGGTTACGGATAACACAATGTTCGTCTCTTTAACCATCACGATGACGTCTACTTTTTTTGCCTTAGCATGCTTGGCGACATTTACCAGTGCTTCACGCAATGCTGCAACCAAGTGATCGGCCAAAGCGTCATCAACCGAAGCGTCAACCGGACCAACAAAGCGCATGCCAGGCTGCAGTCCCATCGCGGCACCGGACAGCGACACCTCATTTAAGAGCCGCCCTCTAACGCCAGTTGATGGCCCGGTTAGGGGTTCGTGGAGGGCAAAGATGGTCTGTCGAATTTCGCGGATAGTCTCGTCAAGTTCATCAACTGCTCTAGAAAGTCGCTCCTCCACCTCCGGTGAGAGATTTTGGCCTCGCGATGTGCTTTGCAAGAGCATGCCGGTCGCAAACAGTCTCTGGATTACTAAGTCATGAAGATCTCGGGCAATGCGATCTCGATCCTGAAAAACAGCCAATCGCTCTTGTTCTTGCTGCGCCTCGGCTAGAACTAATGACACCGTGGCTTGTTTCGCAAATGACTCTGCCACTTGGAGTCCCTCACGTGAATCACCCGGGCTTGACCAGGCCAAAGCTAAAACTCCGATAACCCGATCAATGGTGACTAACGGAAGTGCGGCAACCGCGCTAAAAACGGGACCGCCTTCCAAGGACCAGTCGAAATCAAATTCATTTTTTCGGCTACTGAAAGCACGGCCAATTACCGATTCCACAGGTATCCGATACCCCGGTGATGGATGCCCAGCAGCCTTCTCCCCCTCGGCTACTTCAACGTCGAGCGTGCCATCTGGATTCGGTAGAGCAACAACCGCAAGATCAGCGCCGGCAATTTCGCGCGCGCTGGTGGCGATTAGAGCGATTACCTCACCAATAGGCGAGTGAGCAAGGAGCGCCTCGCTCACCTCCGCCGCAGCTCGATGCCACCGCTCACCACTGCGGGTGCGCTCAAATAGTCGGGCATTTTCGATCGCTACGGCAGCTGCAGCAGCAAGTGCCATGACGGTGCGCTCGTCCTCGGCAGTGA